>Ga0114933_10000490_pt1 | contig 48344 bp, 41 predicted proteins | sample 4SBtaG_FD_89691 | JGI IMG/M metagenome (GOLD analysis project Ga0114933, IMG submission 89691) | Deep subsurface microbial communities from Kolumbo volcano to uncover new lineages of life (NeLLi) - 4SBTROV12_W25 metaG | ecosystem: Environmental > Aquatic > Marine > Volcanic | place: Kolumbo... | reverse complement strand
GACTCTAGAATTCAGGAGATGGATTTCGGAGACTGGGAAGGTATACCGTGGTCGGAAATCAATCCGAAGGAAATTGACGCTTGGGCAAACGACATTGTGGGTTATCGAGTACCCGGTGGTGAGCGATTTCAGGATGTAATCGAGCGTGTGGAGGAATTCCTCTCAGAACTAAGCGGAGAAGACAATCTCCTTATCACTCATTCAGGTGTAATTAAGGCGTGTTGGGCTTTGCGTGGAGTTCTCAGCGTCGAAATTGCAGCCAAGAAGTCCATGGATTTCGGAGATTATCTCTGCCTACCTTAATTTTAGCTTTGTGACTAAGGAGTGTTTTCGTGCTAATTGATCAGCCGTCGCCTGAACAGCACGGTGGCGATCCAGGTGGTCACTAGTCCGAACCCAACCAGCGCGGCGAGATGGAACCCGAGGTCTGTGATGGGTTGCCCGACGACGATTGGCCGAATAATTTCAACCGCGTGAGTCAGAGGCAGTAGTTGCACAAAAAATTGAGCTGTATCTGGAAGGCTGGCGACAGGATAAAACACGCCACACAGGATGAACATCGGTGTCATGACGAGCGTGAGGTAGAAGCTGAAGTGATCGTAAGACGTAGCGTACGCCGTGACAATGAGCCCAGGCGCGGCAAAGCAAATTCCAGTTAGGAAGACTACAGGTACGACTAGCAATGCATCCCAGTTGCTGACTACACCTAGCAATGCCGCGACCGCAAGGATGGCGGTTCCGCTCATGAGGCTCTTGGTGCCGCACCAGAGGAGCTCGCCGAATACGATATCATCTACCTTTGTGGGCGTTGCCAGGATCCCTTCGTAGGTTTGCTGGGGCACCATTCGAGTATAGACCGACCACATTGACTCCATGCTGGCAACGTTCATCGCCGACCAGGCGATAAATCCCGAAGCGAGAAAAGTAAAGTAAGGCATTCCGTCGAGTTCACCAACAAACCTCCCAAGACCGTAACCAATGCCTAAGAGGTAGAGCAAAGGCTCAGCAAAGTGAAAGAGTAAACTGGTGGTCATTACTCTGCGCCACACCAATGCATTACGCCGCCAGACTGCCAAACATTCAAGACCAGGACGCGGCGGAGTGAGTATATTCATCCCCGAAGTGCCCGTCCTGTTAGCCGTAAAAACACATCTTCCAACATGGCTCGGCGATGCAGACAGAGCATGCCGATTAGTTCTTTGGAAAAATCCTCTAGAGCCTGGGAGTCGTCAGCGTATATGTAAAGACTTTCACCCGCTTCCTCAGTTCGCCAATTTGCTGGCAGAGACTGGATCCGAATTTCTTTGACGTCTCCCCGGATCTCAAGTACCGTGCTCTCGCAAAAAGTTTCGATCAGTTCTGACGGACTTCCTTTAGCCAGCAGGCTCCCCTCATCGATAACAATTACATCATCACAGAGCCGTTCAGCCTCTTCCATGTAGTGAGTAGTAAGCAGAATTGTCTTACCAGATCGCTTCATCTGGTGAATTAGCGACCAGATCATGTGTCTTGCCTGGGGATCCAACCCGGTTGTGGGCTCGTCAAGTACAAGCAGTTGCGGATCATTTACCAGAGCACGCGCAAGGGTTAGTCTGCGTTTCATGCCTCCGGAAAGTGTGCTGATTCGGTCATTCGCTCGAGGTGCAAGCTCTACCATGTCGAGCAACGTGGGGATCCGCTCATCCATGACCTTCGGATCAAGTCTAAAATAGCTGCCGTACATCGCTAGGTTCTCTCTTACCGTAAAGTCAGGATCGAGATTGTCGGCTTGGGGCACGACGCCAGTCCGCTGGCGGATGGCTCTTCGACCATGATTGATATCCTGACCGAAGACCTCGAGCACACCTCCAGAGCGGGGCGATTGGCCGAGCAGCATGCGTAGCGTGGTGGTTTTGCCGGCCCCGTTTGGTCCCAATAGACCGAAGCAGCTCTGGGGTTGAATGTCAAAGCTGAGATCAGCAACGGCGACCATGTTGCCGAACGCCTTGCGAATATCGCGACAGTGGACTACTGGCGAAGGACGGGTCTGATCAGTCACGCAGGCGGTCAATGTTGGTTCAGTCTGGAAACTGGGCGTCGCACCAATGTGGAAGATCTGCAATCGAGTCTAAAGCGCCGTCACAACCCTCGGGCAGGGGCTCCTTGGCACTGTTTCCCGTACGCACCAACAGGCTGCGCAAGCCTGCTTTGATAGCTCCATCAATGTCGGAGGCAATGCTGTCTCCGATCATCACGGTATCTGCCCGGGCGAAGCCGGCACGGGACAGAGCGGCATCAAAAAAAGCTCGCTGGGGTTTGCCGATGACCGTTACAGCTCCGTCGATCACCGACTCGATGGCCGCAACGATCGGCCCAAGACCAATGCGGGTAACGTCGCCATCCGGCCAGGTCGCATCGCGATGCAGGGCGATGACCTCTGCACCCTGCAAGGCCAGACGCTGGGCGATATCGACTTCTCCAAAGTCCGACCAGAGCGACTGTCCGATAACTACCGCATCAGCAGATTCTTCCTTGCGCGACACGGTATGGCCGTGCTTTTCGAGCAGACGCGCCAGACTGTCATCCCCGATAAGAAAGCACCGCGCAGCATCAAACTTATGGGTAAGGTATTCCACTGCTGCAAGGGAGACCGGGAGAATCTCGTCGGTATTTACTTGATAACCGAGATCGACAAGTTTTTCCTGGATATCACTCGCTGACATTCGGGAAGTGTTGGTCACCAACAGAAAGGGAAACCCTCGGCTACGAAGATAGGCAATTACGCCAGGACCTTTGGAAACTGGTGCAGAACCCCCGTATAGGACGCCATCAATATCGATGAAAAAAGACGGTGTGGACAAGGCTCTGCCTGGAGGAATTTCTGGACCCCGTAGTCTAACGTCCAGCGTGAAGCCGTGGTACCGTGATCCGTTATTATCGGGACGCAGAGCAATCACATTTACCTTTTTTCAAGGATCTTTTGGTTATGGGTGAACCAGCTGCTGATTTGAGGTCACAGTTTCTGGCCTGGCAATGTCTTGTCCGCCAACGGGCCATGCGAGTGGGCGACGGACGGCCGACGTCCGGAATGTGCCCGCATCTGTCATTAGCCGATGGTGGGAGTTACTCCGGTCAAGTCACGTTGCTCATCATTCGGGCAGAGGCCGCAGATGATGTTTCCCAGTTTCGGCATATGGTGCAAAAGACCCATGATCCTGCTGATCGTTACAAAGCGGCGATCAAGTATCTTTCAGCCACGTATTACCAGAAGCCCCAGGAGTTCTCGGACGAGTTAACGGGTCTTTTCAGTGCAGAGGGTTTGTTGGCTCGGGCCCTTTGTGCTCGTGGATCGTGCATTCTTGAGTTCAGCCAGTTTGGGTCGCGCTACCGATTGCCCTGTTCAGTGCGCGAGTTGGAGGACGACGCACAAGCGCATGAGGCGACTTATTGGCACAACCGGCTTTTCAACTCGAGGATACCGGCTGAGATCAAGATTCTTGGATTTTTGCCTGACTGGGCTGAAGCGACGTTTGAGGAAGCCAGAAATTCTTATTAGTTGGGTCGCGTTCGCACAACTCCAACAAGATCGCTTCTTGCTTTATCCAGGTGATCGTAGATTGTGTTCAAAGCAGCATCCAGATCCCGCTTGGCAATCATGTTGTACAGATGGCGATGATGGGCATTGTATTGGGCGATCCGTTCCGGCACGAGAATAGATTCCTTCATGGCTGCCCATTGTTCGTGGCTGCGGGTTTCATTGACGAGTTGGTAGAGCCAGACCATTAGCCGGTTGCGGGTGCATTCGGCCATTGCGAGGTGGAATTCAGCATCCGCCTTTGAGAAGGCTTCTGGATCACCGGCAGCGCCTTCCACCTTGAGCAGGGTTTTACGCATTCGTTCGATATCCATGGCAGTCGCATTGGCAACGGCAAGACGGACGATCTGCGGTTCTATCCCGAGACGGACTTCGATGAGTTCCAGGGGGCTGGTGACGTCAGCAATTTCCGTATGTTCTGAAAACTGCCGATAGGTTACAAAAGTGCCACTGCCGATTTGCCGATCTACCATCCCGAGCTCCTGGAGTCGACGAAGCGCTTCCCGAATGGTGCCCCGCGAGGTCTTGAAGAGATCGGCTAACTCGCGTTCTGCGGGAAGCCGCTCGTTGAGGCCGTAGGCGCCTTCGATGATGGCGCGCCGTAGTTTGGCAGCAATCCCCGCCGAGCCCCCAACGGATACAGCCTCCGGAAGAGGCGGCAAGGGTTCGTTCTGAGAAGTGAATTCCTGATGTTCCTGACCCATTTCAGCCCTCTTTAGCGAGTCTAAACTCGCAATTGGTGTGAACCAAATAAATACCAAATATCGGAGAGGTACAAAGAAGGATCAAAATATGACATCAAGACACAAATTATTCAAGATAAAACAGCCCATTGAATCTCGCATAAATTAACCAATAAATTTGTCTGTTTTTGATTTCTTCAAAGATCTTAGATCGGTCTTGAATTGGTAGGTTCCTCGCTGATTCTCGGAAGTCAAACTAGCCATCCAGAGAGATTGGGCGGATTTGATCACCAGAAGGCATCAAGTTGGTGCTAAATCAGGAGGAGATTATTCCATATGGCTTTTCCCGCAAGCACGAAATATGTCATCGTCGGCGCAGGGATCCACGGTTTAAGCACCGCGTATCACCTGGCTCTGGAACTCAAAAGTAAAGGCACCGGCGATGGGTCAGACATTCTCGTCGTTGATAAAACCTCTATCGCCGCGGGCGCATCCGGCATTGCTTGTGGCGTTGTGCGCAATAACTACTTCCAGCCGGCCATGCGTGAACTCATGGCGCACAGCGTAACGGTCTGGGAGAGCGATCCCGAGGCTTATAGTTACCACCCGGTCGGTTACATGCAGATCAGCCCCGAGATCATGCGCGAGGATGTATCGACCATTGCGGCACAACAAAAGGATATCGGTTACGAGTCGGTTTTTATTGAGGGCGCCGAAGAGTCCGCGAAATACATGCGAGGCCTGTTTGATGACTGGCAGGCTCAGGGCATCACTTCGGTGCTTCATGAGAAGCCAGGCGGCTACTCGAACAATACCCGGGCCATGTATGGCTTGGCCGGTAAAGCGGAAGCGGAGGGCGTTCGAATTCTGACGGGCGTGACGGTACAGGGATTTGAGCGTGGCAACGGCAGCGGCGCCATTACGGCTGTAGTGACAGATCGGGGTGTGATTGAATGTGATTACGTCGTACTTGGAGCAGGTCCCTGGGTGAAAAGTCTATGGGAGATGCTTGAGTTGCCGCGCGCGGTCAACATCAAGGGCTCAGACGGCCAGATGCATCACGATATTCCGATGTGGATTTTCTGGTCGCTGCAGGAAGGGACGTTGGGAGTGGATCCCAAAATGCAACTGACCAACGATGGCGAGATGCCCCCTGTGATTCATGTCGATTCTGACGCACCATTGATTTCGGACGTGGATGGTTCGGTGATTACAGAGGGATTGTGGGGCATCTACTACAAACCAGATTTTCACTTCAATGGAATTCAGGGCGGCGCAGCTCCGTTTAAGGTGCCGACCGAACCAGACAAGGTGGCAGTGGATCCTTACGGTCCGGATTCGCCCGATTTTGTTGTGGGGGCGGAGTTTGCGCACATGTGGTGTTCAGCGCTCGCTCACTGCCAGAAACGTTTCGAAGGGCAGACGCCAAAATACAAAGATGAGCCGTCCGGCGGTATCGGCGCGTTCACTCCGGATAGCTTTCCAGTATTCGATGTGTTTTGTGAGAACTGCTATGTGATCGCAGACTCCAATCACGGATACAAAATGTTGGGCGTGGGGAAGCTGGTTGCAGAAGAGATCGCCGGAACCACGAGCGGGTTGCTCGAACCTTTCAGGTTCTCAAGGTATGCGCAGGGTAATTTGCACCCGGTATCTAACAGCCCGTTTCCTTGGAGTTGATAAGGATTGTGCAAAAAAACAATCGGAAAACGATGCAAAAATCTGTAACGAGCTAAAAATTAAAATGATCGAAGACGTAACTCGAAAACTAAATAAGGAGAGGAATAGAGATGACTGATCTTGAAGCCCATGTTAACCAACCAGGACGAGACGACCTCGTTAAGCAAGTCAGGGAGAAAATAAAGGAAACCGGTGTCGACTATATTTACTATCAGTTCGTTTCGGTCACCGGACGAATCGTTGGTAAGGGCATTCCAGCCGCACATTGGGAGCGCATAGCGGAAAGAGGCTTCCAGTTAGTATATGGCTCAACCGCAAATCTATTTGTTGATCGCCATGGTAACTATATTGGCTATGGCCCTGAATCCTCTGAACTTGTAGGGATTCCTGACCCGGAAACTTTTTGTCAACTGCCCTGGGACAAACGGGTCGGCCGTGTATTCTGCACGTTGTTTCGGAATCGCGAGGAGGTCGAGAATCCGGGTGGCGTATTAACTTCAGATTGCCGCGGTAATTTGCGCCGAATTCACGATGCCTTCCAGGATAAGCATGGGCTCGATATGCGCTGTGGTACCGAGCCTGAGATGATGTGGCTAAAACGCGGTGCGGACGGCAAGCCAGATGGTGGTGTGACCAAGCCTAATTGCTATCACATTGATCAGTTCGAAGAACTTCGCCCCACCTTCATGAAAGTTATTGAGTATGCACAGCAAATGGGTCTCGATATCATCCAGGGCGACCATGAAGATGCGCCCGGCCAACTGGAGTTGAATACCCAGTTTGATGACGTATTGCGTAATGCAGATCGGCTGACCACTTACCGACAGATCTGCGCGCAGGTCGCGCGTGAAGATAACTTGATTGCTTGCTTCATGTCGAAGCCATTTATGGGAGTCTCGGCGAGTGGCTGTCACCACAATATGTCGCTTTGGCGTGGCGGTGAGGACGTGGTCAACACGCTTGGGTTTGATCCCTTGCCAGGTATGGAAGGGGCTTTCAGCTATAGGGTCGGCGGTGAGAATACTTTTATGCCGGATCCATCGATCGATGAGCGTGCCCCCGGGCCGATTGGTCTGCAGTCTATCGGCGGCGTCATCAAGCACTTGGGCGCATTGACGTCCATCGGTTCTTCGACGGTTAACTCCTATCGTCGCCTATGGGATACCGGTTTCTGGGCGCCAATATTTGCTGACTGGGGCTATCAAAACCGTACCTGTGCGTTGCGTGTATCTGCGCCCGGGCGCTTTGAGTACCGCTCGGTTGACTCGATGGTGAATCCATACCTGATGGGTTCCGCGTTGTTAAAAGCTTTCGATGATGGCATTGAGAACGATCTTGAAGCGGGTGAGGCCGAAGAACGCAATATTTATGAGGCGATCGACGCGGGCAAGGATGTAAAGAAGTTACCCATGTCGCTAGGTGAGGCGTTGGACGAATTGCGTAATGATGAGGTTATTAAGTCCTCAATGCCTGGGGAGATGTTCCGGGTGTTCGAGCATTACAAGCGTGATGAATGGGAGCGCTTTATGCATACCACCACTGAGTGGGATACGGAGACTTATCTGGACTGCTTGCCCTGAAATAGCAGTGCCCAAATGAGAGGGGCGCAGCAGGCGCCTCCATTGGGTTCTGAGTTTTGTATCTCAACAATTACTTATACGGAGGTTAAGGTCCTATGTGCGGGATAGCCGGTTTGATTCACCGGGGAAAAAGCAGCAACGTCGGCCGGGAGTTGACGGACATGCTGCAGTCGCTGAAGCATCGAGGCCCGGATTCCACGGGTTTTGCGCTCTACGGCAACCCCAAGTCTGGAGAGCACGTGCTGCGGTTCAAGGTCGCAGAACAAGAAGATATGCGTCATGGGTTCCAGATTCACGATCAGGTACGCGAGCGCAGAGCAGAGGTTGATCGACGTCTCGATGAGCTGGGCGCGCGCCGCGTCAGCGAAGAAGAGGCCACCGAGTATGCCTACCGTTACTGGATTTCCTATGACGGGGATATGAAAAAACTCGCGGACTACGTCGAAGACGTAGAGGGCGCCGAGATTCTTTCTATCGGCAATGCGCTTGAATTGGTCAAGGATCTGGGAGACGCGACTGTGGTCTCGGGTCAGTATGGCCTTGGCGAGTTCGGTGGCACTCATGCCATCGGACATACCCGAATGGCGACTGAATCCGACGTGGATATTCGTTCGGCACACCCCTATTGGGCTTATCCGTTCAACGATATCTCGGTTGTGCATAATGGCCAGTTGACCAACTACTGGGGTTTTCGACGTGAAATGGAGCGCCGCGGCCACCGGTTTATGTCCAACTGCGACTCTGAACTGATTGCCGTCTACTTGGCAGACCGGATGGAGCGCGGCGAAGACCTTGAGGAGGCGATGCACCGATCCGTGGACGAACTGGATGGGGTGTTCACATACGTTGTGGCGACATCAGACAGACTGGGTATGGCCAAAGACGTGATGGCCGCCAAGCCGATGGTGCTTTATGAGAGTGATGACTTTGTTGCGTTGGCATCGGAAGAAGTGGCCATCCGCAGCGTCTTCCCGCACGAAATTGATACTTACGATCCTTATGAAGGAGAGGTGATGGTATGGCAGAGCTAGACCAGGCCCATGAGTCCTATGAACTGGGCATGCACACGGAGCAGTTGAGTGGCCGGACTCAACAAGTCTTTTTTTCAGCAGAAGAGTCCGACAACCTGGTTTACCCCTGGGCACCAGTGGTGGACTTTGACAAAAGCGGCGAGATCGACGCCGAGTCGCTAAATCAGCAGGAAGTGAATGCTGAGATTCGACGACTGATGTCTGAGGGCGTTGGCACGATCACTGTCCGAAACCCCGGAGCCAAGCACTCTCTTGGCGTGGGTATTCTGAGTCGCCTGAATCTTCATTTTGACGGCAGTCTGGGCTATTTCGGCTGCGGCCTGCTTGATGGTCCTAACGTTACGGTGAGTGGGCGTGTTGGCTGGTCATGTGGTGAAAACATGATGGCCGGAACCGTGCTGATCGAAAAGAACGGCGGCTCGACTTTCGGCGCCGCAATCCGTGGCGGCGATCTCGTCTGCAAGGGCGATGTCGGCAGTCGAACAGGCATCGACCAAAAGGGCGGCACCATCATCGTTGGCGGCCGAGCCGGCGCCTTTTCCGGATTCATGATGCAGCGCGGCCGCATGGTGATTCTTGGGGATGCTGGCAAGAACCTCGGTGACTCGATGTATGACGGCACAATTTATGTAGGCGGCAAGATTGCCGATCTCGGCGTTGATGCGGTAGAAGGAGAGATGACGGATCTCGACCGTGACTGGCTCACCCGCAAGCTTGCTCTGTACGGGCTGGAATCGCCCAACGGCGCTGAAAACATGACCAAGATTGTCTCCGGCAAGCAGCTTTGGAATTACGACAATCTTGAGCCCACCGAAAAGAAACTGGTGCTGTAAACCAGCTCGATATTCGATAAAGGAAAAAATATCATGGCAACAAAAAGAAATACCGACATTATCGGCAGCAGTTTCATGTTTCCGCCGGAGGTGATTGACGATATCCACGTCAAGGCGGAGCTGGGCCGCTATCGAATGCGCGGATTCTCCCTCTTTAAAAAGATTCCAAGTTGGGATGACCTGACTTTTCTTCCCGGCACCCTGACGCGGTTCGTCATCGAGGGGTATCGGGAAAAGTGCTTAACCAAGACCGTCATCGGCCCCCGGGCAAAACGGCCGTTGGAGCTTGATATTCCGATCTACATCACCGGGATGAGCTTTGGCGCCCTCTCATTTGAAGCCAAGACCGCTCTCGCCCGCGGTGCCACTATGGCGGGCACAGCGACTTGTTCGGGCGAAGGTGGCATGATTCCGGACGAACGTCGTTATTCGGAAAAATGGCTCTATCAGTGTATCCAATCCCGTTACGGCTTTAACCCGCATCATCTCCGTTTGGCAGATGGCTGTGAGTTCTTTATTGGTCAAGGCTGCAAGGTTGGCTTGGGGGGTCACCTGATGGGACAGAAAGTCACCGATCAGGTTGCCGAGATGCGCTCTTTGCCGGCCGGCATCGATCAGCGTTCACCTGCACGGCATCCCGATTGGCTCGGCCCCGATGATCTTGCGCTCAAGATTCAGGAGATTCGTGAAGCCACCAATTGGGAGATTCCGATTCAGCTCAAGCTGGGCGCTGCCCGGGTCTATGACGACGTCCGGATGGCAGCCAAAACCGGTCCCGACTCCATCTACATCGATGGTATGGAAGGCGGCACCGGTGCCGGACCCCACCTCGCTACCGAGGAAACGGGCGTGCCGGGAATTGCCGCCATTCGTCAGGCCCGCAGGGCACTGGAGGACGTCGGCAAGTCCGGGGATATTTCGCTGGTGTATGCCGGGGGAATCCGTAACGGCGGCGATGTGGCCAAAGCCCTCGCCCTGGGCGCCGACGCGGTAGCCATCGGACATTCTGCAATGATGGCCCTTAACTGCAACAAGGATATCCCTGAAGCCGACTTTGAAAAAGAGATGGGTGTTGAAGCCGGCCAGTGTTATCACTGTCACACTGGACGTTGCCCTGTGGGCGTAGCCACACAGGATCCCGAGTTGCGCAAGCGGCTCGATCCGGACGCCGCGGCGGAGCGGGTCTACAACTTCCTGCACACGCTCGCAATCGAGTGCCAGATGCTGGCGCGGGCCTGCGGTAAGACCAATGTCCATTCGCTGGAGCCTGAGGATCTGGCGGCGTTGACGATGGAAGCGTCAGCACTGGCACAGGTGCCTCTGGCCGGCTCACAGCACACCGTCGGTCGTCCCGACATGACGCGTTTTTGAGGATAAGCACATGGCATACGAAAAAGATATCGATCATTTCATCAAGGGTGATGGCCTGGACTCAGAGCGTGAGCAGACCATTGGTCAGCACATCGGATATCGCTACGATGTCAACCTGGTGCCCGACTACGAACGGCTGACTCCGTTTCTCAAAAAGTACATTGAGACGATGGGTTGGACTGACCTCAACTGGCTCGAAGATGTCCATATGGGTTACGAGGAAAGCCGACCGGCTGTGTTTGACAGGAACATCAATGGTTGGGTTACGATTCCAGAAGAGATTGATTTGCCTGACAACCAGCAGGATCGCGATATGATTGCTCGGGAGCTTCTGATCAAGTTCCAGATGTCGCCCAAGCACCCGATGGTGGATCTCAGGAAAGCTTACGCAAAGTTCTGAGTTGCCCGCCCGCCGGCAATAGCGGGCTCTGCATGGGTTAGTCGGTAACAGATGCGGCGGTTCGGGTTCTGAGCCGCCGCTCTTAGCCGGACCGATTGTATGTGTCGGGTTATCAACTCATAGGCAGGTTCTCAACGACCAGACTGCCGCTTGGTCTAGACTGCTAAGTTCGGGACGCATGAGGAAAAGCACGCACTCGGCTGCAAAATAAAATTGTAGGCCAGTTGCTGGTTTGACCGAACGTCATTGGGACCGTCGCGCAAGTATGAGTGCAGATCTGAATCAGCAGCTGACAGCGGATTACCGTGACATCAACGGGAAGGCAGTTGCATCTGCGATGTTGTCGCAGGTATCGCTTGATGTCAGCGACCTTCAGAGCTCAGGCTGGCAGCCCCGCCTCGTTTCTATCCGGATCGGAGAGCACCCATCGGCAGATCTTTACATTCGCAATCAGGGACGGGTGGCGCAGAATGTAGGAATCGGTTTTGAGAGGCGTAACTTTCCTGCAGATATTTCGGAAGTTGAGGTTCGCGCGGCGATCATGAACCTCAATATCGACCCCGGAGTGACTGGTATCATCCTGCAACGGCCCGTTCCTGGGCATCTGCCTATCCAACAACTCCAGTCCACGATCGCGCTGCTAAAAGATGTCGAAGGGATGCATCCTGCCTCTATTGGCAATATTGTCTACCGGAATATGGAGTTGGGGCCTTGTACCGCGATGGCAGCGGTCGAATTGCTCAAGGAAACAGGCGTCTCGCTGCAGGGTCTTGAGGTCACCGTGATAGGACATTCGGAGATTGTTGGAAAGCCGATTGCCTTTTTGCTAATGGCCGAAGGCGCTACCGTTACCGTGTGTCACCATATGACCCGGGAGGTAGCGGTTCATACCCGCCGGGCAGATGCCGTGTTCGTTGCGGCAGGCCGGCCGGGACTCCTGAAGGGTGACATGCTCAAACCGGGGGCCGTCGTGGTAGATATCGGTATCAACCAGGTTGAGTCCGAAAGCGGCCAGAGTCACGTTGTGGGGGATTGTGATTATGATACCTGTAAAGAAGTCGCCGGCTGGATCACACCGGTCCCCGGGGGAGTGGGCCCTGTGACAGTAGCTGTGCTCATGCGCAACACGGTTGTTGCAGCACGTCGGCTGCAGGCATCGTATTCAGACTAATTCAAGAATCAATAATAAATCAAATCAGCCAAAGGAGAGTCATGAAAACCGTACCCAGTGATATTGAGATTGCGCGCGTAGCGGCAACCCAGCCCATCGGAGAGATTGGAGATAAGCTAGATATACCCTCCGACTCACTACTGCCCTATGGCCCCACCAAGGCCAAGATCAGCAATCAGTTCATCGAATCGCTGTCTGACCGTGCCGACGGCAAGTTGATCCTGGTGACGGCGATCTCGCCGACGCCAGCAGGGGAGGGCAAGACGACCACAACCGTCGGACTGGGAGACGGGCTAAACCGCATCGGTAAAAAGGCGCTGATCTGCCTTCGCGAACCATCGCTTGGGCCGTGTTTTGGAATGAAAGGGGGTGCTGCCGGTGGAGGTTATGCGCAGGTGGTTCCAATGGAGGATATCAACCTTCACTTTACAGGAGATTTCCATGCGATCGGTGCGGCGCACAACTTGCTGTCTGCCTTGGTCGAAAATCATATCTACTGGAGCAATGAACTGGGAATCGACCAGCGCAGGGTGACCTGGCGGCGGGTCGTGGATATGAATGATCGCGCGCTTCGCCAGATCACTGTAGCCCTCGGCGGGGTGGCGAATGGTTTCCCCCGTGAAGGCGGCTTTGATATCACCGTTGCCTCGGAGATCATGGCGATCTTCTGCCTTTCAGAAGATCTTTCCGACCTGCAACGCCGACTGGGCAACATCATTGTGGGGTATTCGCGGGCGCGCGAACCGATTCATGCCCGGGACCTTAAGGCCGAGGGCCCGATGACCGCATTGCTGCGCGATGCCTTTATGCCGAATCTGGTTCAGACTCTGGAGAACAACCCGGCCATTATCCATGGCGGACCCTTTGCCAATATCGCCCACGGCTGCAACTCGGTGCGCGCTACCAAGATGGCGCTCAAGCTCTCCGACTACGTTGTGACGGAGGCGGGTTTCGGGGCGGATCTGGGCGCAGAGAAATTCTTCAATATCAAATGCCGAAAAGCAGGCCTCAAGCCGGATGCCGTGGTGCTGGTAGCAACAGCCCGGGCTCTCAAGATGCACGGCGGAGTCGCCAAAGCGGATCTCAATGCGGAGAACGTTACCGCGCTGGTAGATGGTCTTGAGAATCTTGGTCGCCACCTTCGTAACATTGAGCAGTTCGGGGTTCCGGCTGTAGTGGCGATCAACAAGTTTGTATCGGACACCCCGGCTGAGATTGACGCGATTCGTGCCTACTGCAGGGAGTTTGGTGCCGAGGTGTTCGAATGCAGTCATTGGGCGGATGGCGGTGCCGGGACGGAGCAACTCGCAGAGCACGTCGCCGCCCTGGCCGATTCCTCCAACTCACAGTTCCGACCACTCTATGACGATCAGCTGTCGTTATGGGAGAAAGTCCGAACTGTAGCGCGATCCATCTACGGCGCTGAAGACATTATTGCTGACAAAAAAGTCCTGAGTCAGTTTGAGGACTTTGAGGAGCGTTACAGCCACTTCCCTGTCTGCATGGCGAAAACGCAGTACAGCTTTTCAACGGATCCGAGCCTGCTGGGTGCACCCAGTGGACATGTGGTCCCGATCCGCGAACTGCGACTTTCTGCGGGCGCCGAATTTGTGGTCGCGATCTGTGGCGAGATCATGACCATGCCAGGACTGCCCAGAGTGCCGGCAGCCAACAGCATTTTCGTCAATGACGAGGGCGAGATAGAAGGGCTGTTCTGACGGGGTGTAGCCGGGCGATGGCCACGACTGGCCTAACAGTTGTTGCCATCAGACTAGGCTAACCCCAGCGCTTTCTTGCGCTCGTTCGCCCAAGTCCGTAGGACCTGGTCAACCGCAAGTCCGATAAACGCCACGCACAGCCCTAGCACCAGCCCATTGCCAGTACCGTTCTTGTCAGAGAGGGCTTTCAGAATGAACTGCCCAAGATCATCTGTTCCGATCATGGCACCGATAATCACCATGGATAGTGCGAAAACCACGGTCTGATTGATTCCGAGCGCAATATGCGGAAAGGACATGGGCAGTTCAATTTTCAGCCAGCGCTGAATCCGGTTTACACCCGACATTGATCCCGCGTCGTGGAGAGAGGGTGGGACGCTCTGCAGGCCGGCAATTGTGTACCGCGTGGCCGGGACGGTGGCGTAAACCACGACAGCAATCAGCACCGACGTATCGGTTACCCCGAACAGCATGATGACAGGGATCAGGTAAATAAACGACGGGAAAGTCTGGAAGGTGTCACAGATCAGGAGCATGGATCTCGCAGCGACCGGATGTTGGGCCGCTAAGGTGCCTACGGTGATACCGATGATGCCTGAGATAATCACAGAAGCACTCATGATGTAGGTCGTGATCAATGCGCGGTCCCACCATTCAGTGAATGCGATAAACAGCACGAAGGAGGCGACGAAAATGGCTGAACGGAGTCCGGTCACGATGTAGGCGGTGCCGACTACAAGGAGTAATGTCGCCGCGACGGGCATACCGAGATACGCGCTCTTCATGGGCATCAAAATCTGGGTAATCAGAAATACGTTAAAGGCCTTAAGGCTGAAGAAGAAGGTATCCCATATCCAGTCCACACCGGCCTGCCAGAATTGTTCGGTCGTAAAGCCCTTGTTATGCGGGATCATGTAGAGGTAATTAAAACCGTCCCGGAAGAAGAAAGTACCGAGATAAGCTAGGACAATCCCAACCACAAATACCAGCCCGAAGAGCAGCGAGTATTTGTACCGGCGAATGAAGTTCAAGTCAGCAAAGTAATCTGTTTGCTTGTTCGCCCAGGCAAGGGAAAGCCTGTCCAGAATCACGGCAATGAGCACGATGCAGATGCCCTGCTCGAGGGCTTTGCCGATCCTCAGTCCATTCAGCGCCAGAAGCAGGTTGTAGCCTAGGCCCTTTGCGCCGATGAACGAGGCGATCACCGCCATGGCAAGGCACTGCATGATAACTTGGTTTACTCCGATCAGAATATCCCGCCGAGCCGTCGGTATGAGCACCTTGAATAGCAGCTGAAAGCTGCTGCATCCGCTCATCATCCCTGACTCGAGGACCTCAGGGGACACGTTCTTGAGGCCCAGAACCGTCAGCCGCACCATCGGTGGGGTAGCAAAGATGATCGTGGCAATCGCACCCGCGTGGTCGCCGATGCCGAAAAACACCATCACCGGAACAAGGTACGAAAAGTGCGGAACGATCTGTGCAACATTGAGGAGCGGTTGAAGGACAGCTTCGGCGGCAGGACTCTTGTACGCCCAGATTCCAAAGGCCAGGCCGAGTACGACCGATATCGGCGCGGCGATCAGAACGAATGAGAGCGTCTCCATCGAAGGCTCCCACTGTCCGAACAAGGCTATATAGATGAGGCCGGCTCCGGTCATCGTTGCAAGCTCGACTCCTTTGAGTTTGTAGCCCAGCAGGATTGCTCCTGCAGTCACCACTGTCCACGGCAGAGCGGGGATCTGAGCCCAGGGGTTTTCAGTGACAAAGTCCCAACTGGTGAAGGCAACAATGGTTTTGGTGCCACCCAGAAATACCTCGCGGACGAGGTGAATCAGGAACAACAGACCCGCTGAAATGGATCGGGTAATTTCCTTGAATAGAGGTTTGTCTTCGTACTCCTCGATCTCGGGATCCCATACCGATATTGGCATCCACTCGTACATCAAGTAGTCGACCGAGTTATTGATTAATAACGGGAGGCCGGCAATCAGCGACGGTAGCCTCCAGAGCCAATTGTTCTCATCGGGCTCAATTAAGGCACAAAGCGCCCAGAACGCAGCCAATAGGCCCAGAAACTGCAGAACCTTGGGAGATAGATGAAAGTTAGTATGACCCACGGGCAAAGGGAGAATCGGCGAGGACCTAGTGACGACTGCCGAAAAGTGTATGGATCACGTGAGAGGGTTTTACGCAACCGACGACATCATTCTGGTCGTTAATGACCGGCACGGGCCTCGGCTCACTTAGAACTGCCTCGGCAACCGTTTCGATGATCGCATCTTTGGACACTTTGAGATCGCTCATTTGAGTGCCCGGCTCGATGGGGTCCATCACCGATTCAATCTTCAGCACTTTCTCGCGGGGGACATCCTGAGTGAACTTGCGTACATACTCGGTCGCGGGATCCAGCACGATGTTGGCAGGGGTATCGAGTTGTTCGATAACGCCATCCTTCATGATGGCGATTCGGTCCGCAAGTCTCAGGGCTTCGTCAAAGTCATGGGTCACAAAAAGAATCGTTTTGTTCAGCACACTCTGCAGCCTCAGGAACTCATCCTGCATTTCCTTTCGGATCAAAGGATCGAGCGCTGAGAAGGGTTCATCGAGAAACCAGATATCTGGTTCGACCGCGAGTGACCGCGCGATACCCACGCGTTGCTGCTGTCCACCTGAGAGTTCCCGGGGAAAATAATTCTCCCGACCGTCCAATCCGACAAGTCTAACCATGTCGATGGCCTTTTCGATGCTGGACTTTGTGCTTATACCCTTCACCTGAAGCGGGAAAGCAATATTTTCCAGAACGGTTTTGTGCGGTAAAAGGGCAAAACTCTGAAACACCATACCCATCTTCTCGCGACGAAGCTCGATCAACTGTTTACTGTTCATCGCCAGCAGATCCTCTCCGTCTACAAAGATGCGTCCGGCCGTCGCATCCGTCAGACGGGAGATGCAGCGCAGCAGGGTCGACTTGCCTGAGCCCGACAGGCCCATGATGATCAGTTTTTCGCCTTTGGCGACTTCAAAGCAGGCGTTGTTGACGCCGACAATACAGCCGGCTTCCTGGAAAGCCTTTGGGTCGGTGACCTGTCCGTCGGAGGCCTCCAGCAGGTTCTTGGCGTTATCCCCAAAGATCTTGTAGACAGATTCGCATCTGATGACCGATTCCGAGGGATGGTTGGCGGTGGCGTCCTCAGGCATTACAACTTTCCGGTAAGTTCTTTCGGTTGAGCCGCTAAGCTGATGGCTCTGCAACCCATTATATTGAAAAAAAACCCCTCCCTTGCAACCAACGGCGAGGGAGGGGTTTTGAGCTAGTTCGAGCTACGTAGCGCTCTTACATGCCAGCCTGAGTGAAGGGCTTCCAGACATCTTCGTTGTCAGCAAGCCATTTCTTGGCAGCGTCCTTGTGATCCATGCCGTCGATGTCCACCAGCGCAGCCATAGAACCGATCTGACCGGCATTGAAAGACATCTGGGAGAAGGCCATGTAGGCTGCCGGATGGGTCTTGGGGAACTTGTAATAGGCTGCTTTCTTCAGCCAGCCTTTCGGTGATCCGCACTTACTGTCACCACCATCTTGCTTACGACAACCCGGGTAGTACGGTGGCCACTCGATAAAGACAAAGCCATCGGCATCGGTGAAGTTCGGGGTCCAGTTAAAGATGATAGTACCCCGCCCCTCTTTTTTCGCAGAAGCGAGTTCGGCCCAGAGTGCATCTGCACCGCCGGCGAACTTCACGACCCAGTTATCTCCCAGCAGGGCTTCAACACGGTCCGGGTATTCCTGGCCGTGCCAGCTTTGCGGTCCTTCCAGGATTCGGCCCTTGCCGCCGGAATCGGGAGTAGAGAAGACGTCTGCGCAGTTGAGGAGCGCCTTGTAGTCAGGCAGTCCGGGGCACAGATTTTTGTCGATTACCCACTGCGGTACGCCGACCTCTTCAAGCGTTAAAGCTGTATGGGTTCCGGCGTCGATTACGCCGCCTTTAGCCATCGCATTGTAGAAGGACTTGCCGAAGGTGGATTGCCATACTTCGTGCGAGATAGTGACATCCCCGTTACGAATGGATTCGTACACAGCCTGCGTATCGGCAGGCACATACTCGACGTTGTTGCCCATCGATTCGAAGATACCTCCGATCACATAGGCCATGACCACTTGGCTTGACCAGTTGTGGATCGGGATCACGATCGGTTTGGTGCTGTCGGCCGCCTGGGCGACGCCGGTGAACGACAGCCCGGCAACGAGTGCTCCTGCTACCAACTGCCGGATTGATCTCGTCTTGATTAGTTTCATAACACTCCTCCGTTGAAAAGATTATTTCGTTTGCGTCCTTGGTTATCCCGACAACACGGCATCCCAGTCTTATTTAGGGCTGACATACCTGCTGTCCCAGCGGCTAATGAGAATCACCTCAGGTGTATTTATTAAACTCCCTTATAGGTAGATAAACAATCAGCCGTAGAACTGAGTGTAGGCTAGTTGAATTGGAAGACCTATAACCAAAAATACACCAATTATTCGATTTGAAAGGGCTCGACTTAGATAACGGCCTATTTAGGGTAAAACACTGATTGTTATAGGCTATATTATGAATTTAGTTCCAGAAAATCGACTCCGGCATGCAGCGTCGTATTCGTTGCAACCCTAAAATAGGCCAGACTCAGGATTATCTTAAGAACGAATTGTTTTAACCCTAACCCTTGACGCGCTCTTTTTTGGGGTCGTAGAAAGGAAAAGGAACCACTGAAGCTCGGATCCGCTTTTGCTGGCCGTCCAGTTTCCCTACCTCGATCTCTGTCCCTATTTTTGAGTGAGTTGTGTCGATTCGACACAGAGCAATATTCTTTCTCAGGATCGGAGATCTCATGGCGCTGGTAATGACCCCGACCTGCGCGCGGCCCACACGTACGCAGTCACCGTGCGCTGCAGGTTCATTACCTTCCAGTTCAAGTCCAACGAGTTTGCGCTGGGGATTCGCTTTTCGTTGCTCCAGGGCCTGGCGTCCGATGAAGTCATCTTCTTTGGATTTCAAGGGAACCGTAAATCCGATGCCCGCCTCAAACGGATCTGTCTGGTCACAAAATTCATAACCAGCGAAGATGAGACCTGCTTCAATTCGCACCATATCAAGCGCATCCAGACCAAGTGGCAGTAAGCCATGGGGCTCACCTGTCTGCCACACCGCGTCCCAGATCTTCGATGCGTCATCGGGATGGCAGAAGATCTCGTAGCCAAGCTCGCCCGTGTACCCCGTTCGAGAAACCATCACAGGACAACCGTTCAGGTCGCCTAAACGGCCTACGGTAAAACGGAACCACTCCAGCTCCTCCACAGTGGTCTGCGCGGGCGGCGTCCAGATAATTTCGCTCAGGATCTCCCGACTCTTGGGTCCCTGTACGGCCACGTTGTGAATTTGATCAGTGGAGGATTTGACCAGAACTTTCAGTCCCAGCTTTTGCGCCTGTTCTCGAAGCCAGATTCCGCTGTAGTCGTCGCCGCCAATCCAACGGAAATTATCAGGGCCAAGGCGCAATGCGGTGCCGTCATCAATCATTCCGCCGTGCGGATAACACATCGCGGTATAGGCGACTTGTCCCACCGAAAGTCGACGGATGTTGCGGGTCAGCGTCGTCTGAAGCAGGGTTTCGGCATCAGGACCCAGCACCTCGAACTTGCGCAGCGGCGACAAGTCCATCATTACCGCCCGCTCGCGGCATGCCCAGTATTCGTCGATGGCGCCCGCGTTATTGAACGCGGTGGGCAGCCAATATCCGCGATATTCCGCGAAGTTTCGGGTGTGCCGTGAGGTGCAAGGGTGAAAGCCCGTCTCGCGGGTCAGTTGGGTTTCTGCGTCTGGGGTCATTCTGTATGCAATAGCCCGTGAAAAGGCTTTCTCCGGAGTGTAAATACGAACGTGGATATCAGTAGGGTTCCAGCCGTTGGCCGCACTGGTGTCGTCGGGGCAGGCTGTCGAGGCGCAGACCAGGTCAGTCATGGCTTTAAGAAGCACATAATCGCCCGGCCTTGACCAGGGTTCATCCAAAAAAAGGACGTTGTGGTCATCGATCCCGGTGTTATAAAAAAAGTTCACCGCTTCCCAGCCGCGTCTTGGCTTAACGCCATAAGGCGCCATAACGGCGTTCAGGTTGTCGGAGCAGTTGGGGTGGCCGAAGTATCCCTGGTCCTCGTAATATTTTGCCGCACAGGCCAGGCCGAAAGTATCGTGGCGTCCGCAGGTGTCCTGAACTACTTCCACAAGAGGCTGCATGTCCCGGTCATAGTATTTTGAATGAAGTCCGGGGCCGGGATACCCGCTGCCCATCAGGGTGCGGGTAGTGGTCATGTCAATATGGCGCTCTTTCCCTTGATCAAGACCTGCGGCACAGAGGGCAAGAAAATCGGAACACTCCCGACCAGCGACATCAATAATCTGGATGTATTCACCCGCGTGCACCGTATATTCGCCGGCGGTGCATTTATTGATACGAAGTTCAAGTCGTGGATCCGCCAAGGGCTCAGGCAACGCCGGTTCTTGAAGCGTTTTGCCTGATTTTCGGTTTACGTGAACCGTTAGCGAAGTGGGCGGGGATTGCGCATCGACCGCCATCGCACTGCCGGGAGCGCACACAACACAGAGAATGTCGTCTCGAGCAGTATAGTGCTGAGCCGATCCAGGAGGAGTATCCGAACCAAACAGCGGGATTGCTCTGGCTTCGGCCGGACTGATACCCCGTCGCTTCAGCCCAGCTGCGACCTGCCGAGCGCTGGGTTCGTTCGAGGCAAGAATTTTTTGAAAGCCTGCTGCGTCCTGGGGAGCCGTATCACAAAGGCTTGCCGGGGTGCAGCGACCATCGATTGAGAAGGCGATCAGCTCTCCTAGCTGCGCGCCCTCGGGATCCGTTACCGTGATTTGGTCTCCTGCAAGCAGTTCAAAAACCACCGAACCGCAGGGTGGTACGGTGTAACGCTCAAGATAAGGATCGGCACGCCACAGCCCTGGTTCGAGGGGTAGGGTGGCCACAGGGTTGGCTGACAGTTCCATAGTAACGTCGTGATCGTCGCTTGGTTTCGGGCAAAAGAAAACGGCCCGGCGGATATCACCGGGCCGTTCATACTGCTACTTCTACATTTCCACCTGTTACATCAGTACATCATAAGTTGCATGCTCTAGCCGTGCTTTTTCTCAACTTCATTCTCATGCCGAATGGCAGAGATGATTGGGATGATGCAAAGTGCCGCGACGATGATCACCCAGACGGTGACGCCCCAGCTACCGGCGCTGTTGAAGAACGCGCCTGCACCTTCCCAAGACTCAATTGGACTTGAATCAAACATAGTGGTTTCTCCGAGTTGATTGAATCGAATCAGCTGTAGTCGCGAGACTGCAGAGTTTCTGGGTAAGCACCCACAGGAACTTCCGAATCCACACCGACTTGCTGGACTGCATCGGAGACGCGTAGGATGCCGCACTGTTTCAGAATCCAGGAGACGACATAGCCCGGAATAAACCCAAGAAGACCCATAGCAATCGCACCGACTAGCTGCCCAGTAAAGGAAATCGCTGGGATGCCGTCTACTGCTGACGGGTAGCCACCCAAGAGCACGCCAACCGCAAGCACGCCGATCAGACCGCAGGTGCCGTGAACGGATACGGCGCCGACTGCATCATCAATGCCCCAGCTGGTGATCATCTTATGCGAGTAAGGGATGACTACGCCGCCCAAGAAGCCAAGTGCGAATGCAGTGCCTGGGTACCACATATCCAGACCGGCCGCGGCGCAGAAGATACCGGCCAGTGCGCCGGACATCATCCAGAATGGATCCTTGGTGATGAAGTAAGCCCCTATGATGCCTCCGGCAAAGCTCATCAGCGTGTTGAACGCGAAAGCAGACAGAGTGGTGGGGGTGCCGTAAATGGTCAGCCAACCGGCATCCGCAGAGGTCAGTGATACCCCGGGAGACGGATACAGCAGACATGCGCCCAGGAAACCGAAAAATCCGATGATGATGATCATGAGGCCTGCAATCGTCATAGGTACGCTGTGACCGGAAAGGTCATTTGCGGATCCATCGCTGTTAAAGCGACCGACACGAGGTCCGAGGTTGATCAGCACACCCAAGGCAAAGAACCCTGAAATCATATGTACGACTCCGGCGGCGCCCACATCGTGGTAGCCCCAGCCTGTGACCAGCCACCCACCGGCGGACCAGCCCCAGCCGGCGGCAATAATCCAGACCACGGAACCGACCAGGACCGACAGAATGATCCAGGAACTCATCCGGATTCTTTCGATCACGGATCCTGAGACAATCGAGGCCACCGTCGCCGAGAACAGCACAAACGCTGCCCAAAAGACGCCTGAAGCGTTGTCTTGGAGGTTCGGCCCCATACCTTCGCTCCAAGGCACATAGTACTGGGCGTATTCGGCGCTGGCATCGGGTAGGAAGATATTTCCTGTGCCGTAGGCCCAATAGAGCCACCAGCCAAAAAGGAAGAATGTTGGAATCATGAATGCAAACGCCAGGATGTTCTTGACGCCGGACGCAAGAACGTTTCTGACGCGGGATTGACCCATTTCATACATCATGAAGCCAGCATGAATACACACCATCAGTCCGGTCGCCCACCAGTAGTAGGCCTCCGCGGCGGTGTTTGCGGTGGCGTCAATTAACGCCTTTAACTCGTCAGGACTCATATCGCATGCTTCTCCTGTGATTATTGAAACAAGCCAGAGAAGGCTGATGGCCGGCGCTAAGAAAGCAATCGCGCCGGAAACAACACCGACCCTGACACTGGTCTCGCACCGAATAAGACAGGTGCATCCGGGCAAAAAAATGCTCAGATGGACAATCAGTTTACCCTAAATAAAGAACGTATATACCCATTTAGAGGTTTTATATGCAACAATGAAACGAAAGACAAAACTATCGCTAAACCTATGATTAAAATAGTGTTTTATGTTGTGGTTTAAATAACCATTTCTGGACTAATTGGTTTTTTAGCGCTTGAATACAAATGGGAGCCCGAATTTGAAAGCGCCGACAGTGTGAACGCGTTTAATCTTGGCGCTTGAAAAGAGAAAAAACTTCCGTAGAAACGAAGAGTTTCCACGGGCATTAATCCAAAGGAGAGGGAATATATGTCGGATAAGCCGGCCCCAACTGATCTGAAAGAGAGATTAAAAAAAGAAGGCGTGAAGTACTGTCTGCCGAGTTATGTGGATATCCACGGGGTATCCAAATCCAAGTTCGTCCCGATCGAGCATTTTGATCGCATGATGAATGGCTCCGAGCTTTGCACAGGGGCGGCGCTAGATGGCGTCCCTCAGGATGTCAGTGACGAAGAAGTTTCCTCACGCCCGGATCCAGACAGTGTGATCATTTTGCCCTGGCGTAAAGACACCGCTTGGTTTGCGAGTGATCTATGGTGTGAGGGCAAACCCTTTGAGCCCTGTAGCCGAAACATCTTTAAAGGGATTCTCGCCCAGGCGGCCGAAATGGGCTTTACCTTCAACTTTGGGATTGAACCTGAGTTCTTCCTTTTAAAGGAGGATGAGAACGGCGGCTTTGCGCCCATTGGCCCCCGTGACGATCTGGCCAAGCCGGCCTACGATGTTCGTTCTACGTTGGACAGCTTCGACCTGCTGGAAGAAATCGTTTCCACCTTGAACGACCTTGATTACGACGTGTATTCCTACGATCACGAAGATGGAAACGGTCAGTTCGAAATTGACTTTATGTATCGTGACGGCCTCACAATGGCCGACCGTTTTGTTTTTTTTCGGCACCTTATTCAGGAGTTGGCCCATCAAAAAGGCTTTTTTGCAAGCTTTATGCCAAAGCCTTTTTCAGACCGGGCAGGCAACGGCGCGCATTACAACATGTCGCTCGCAGATCTTGAGTCAGGAGAAAATCTTTTTGAATCCGATAGCGACCCGCGGGGATGCGGCATCACAGAACTCGGATACTGGTTTATCGGCGGCATTCTCAAGCACTTACCGGCACTCTCGGCCGTAATTTCGCCGACTGTGAATAGTTACAAGCGCCTCATCAAGGAAGGCAGTATGTCTGGGTTCACGTGGGCGCCGGTCTTTGCCTGTTTTGGGAACAACAACAGAACCAACTCGATCCGGGTTCCTCTGGGTGGCGGACGCGTAGAGCTTCGAGCAGCCGATATCTCAAACAACCCTTATCTGGGTGGCGCAATGGTGTTGGCGGCGGGATTGGAAGGTGTTCGGGAAAAAATTGACCCAGGTGCGCCCCATACAGAAAACATGTATCTCAAATCCGAAAGTGAACTTGAGCAACTGGGTGTCAGTTATCTGCCGAGAAGCCTTGGGGAGGCTGTTGACGCTTTCGAAGCTGACGATTTAGGGCGCCGGGTGATGGGAGAACTGATGGCCAAGACGTATGCCGACTTCAAGAGGGCTGAGTGGGATGAGTACCTGACCCATGTCAGCGACTGGGAAGTCAGCCGCTATCTCAAACTGTGGTGATGAGTCGGCGTTAGACCTTGTACCGTCGAGTGTCGATTAACGATGGCTCAATGGTTCGCTGTCAGTTAACTCCCGTACGGCTCTCGATCATGGCCGATAAGGAGGCAACCCGTTTCGGTTCGCGAATTGTGAAAACTGCCCGGGGAGTAACTGATGAAATCACCTTTCCGCAAGACGGTTCCGTCGCTCTCGATCAGTTCGCCCTCAAGGATCAGGTATTCCTCGTGCTTGGCGTGTTCATGGGGAATGGAGGCGGTTCCCGGCTCCATCCGGATGACGTACCAGCCCGTTGCTCGGTCACGGTCATAACTGATATTCAGAAGGTGAACGTCGTCCTGGACCTCACCTTCAAGATCATAAGGTTGGTAAGGCGCGTCATATATATTGACGATTTGGCGGGCGCCTCGCCAGGGAACCGTTGAATCAGGATCGGCATTACTCATGGATATCATCTCGGTTGAGGTGTTTGAAAATCGCCCTTGCATGGCGGCCAATATTCAGGCTCGATATCTCAACATATTTTGGCCCAATGGTGACGCATTGTTGATCCGGTTCAATTACCCATGCGATTATCATGGGATAGTGCGAATGGGTGCCGCTCAAGCCTTTGAGGGCAGCCCCTAGTGGGGTAACACCCAGGACATAAGAGATTAAACAAGAAGTTCTGAAGGAGGGGCTTTCATGGGAAAACGAGTAGCGGTCATCGGAGCGGGGCCAAGCGGGCTGGCGCAACTTCGGGCATTTCAGTCGGCCAAAGAGAAAGGCGCAGACGTGCCGGAAGTCGTCTGCTTTGAACGCCAGTCAAACTGGGGCGGCATCTGGAACTACACGTGGCGCACCGGTACCGACGAATATGGCGAGCCGGTTCACTGCAGTATGTATCGCTACTTGTGGTCCAACGGCCCAAAGGAGTGTCTGGAGTTTGCAGATTACACCTTTGAGGAGCACTTCGGCAGGCCGATTGCCTCCTATCCGCCGCGCGCAGTCCTTTGGGATTACGTCAAGGGGCGCGTTGAAAAAGCAGGCGTGCGCGACCAGATTCGTTTCTCAACGCCTGTCCGGCGCGTTGAATACAACGAGGACCAACAGAATTTCTCAGTGACGGTTCATAGCCTGGCTGACGACCGGATGTATACCGAAGAATTTGATAACGCGGTAGTGGCAACGGGCCATTTTTCGACGCCCAACGTTCCGAAGTTTGACGGTCTTGAGACTTTTAACGGACGGGTCATGCACGCGCATGATTTTCGCGATGCGCTCGAGTTCAAAGACAAGGACATCCTCATCATCGGCACCAGTTACTCCGCCGAGGATATTGGGTCACAGTGCTACAAATACGGAGCCCGGACCATTACGGTTTCGCACCGCACCGCACCGATGAGTTTCCATTGGCCAGATAACTGGGCAGAGGTGCCCTTATTAACCCGTGTGGACAAGAACATCTGTCACTTTAAAGACGGCTCGAGCAAGAAGATTGATGCGATCATCATGTGCACCGGATACCTGCATCATTTTCCTTTCCTGCCGGATGGTTTACGGCTTCAGACGGATAATCGGCTGTGGCCGCTGAATCTTTACAAGGGCGTATTCTGGGAAGACAATCCCCGTCTGATGTATCTGGGTATGCAGGATCAGTTCTACACCTTCAATATGTTCGATGCCCAAGCCTGGTATGCGCGTGACTACATCATGGGCAGGATTCAGCTGCCGGATCTTGAGGCCATGCGCCAACACAGCCAGGCCTGGCGCAACCGGGAAGAAAAACTTGAAGATGACGAGCAGATGATCCGGTTTCAGGGGGACTACGTACAGGAACTCATCGATGAAACGGATTACCCGAGTTTTGACGTAGAAGGGGTCAATAAGACATTTATGGAGTGGGAGCATCACAAGCACGAAAACATCATGACTTTCCGTGACAATTCGTATCCGTCGCTGATGACAGGTAACCCCCAGCCTGCGCATCACACTACCTGGCTGAAAGCCATGGACGACTCGATGGAGTCGTACTTGAAGCCCAGCTGATCTAAGTCTTAAAAGCGATAGTAGCCCGGCGCCGTCCGGGCTATTTTTTGCGATCGAGGTTTCCTGTAAGGAAACATTATTTCCACCAGTTGAATTAAATCAACTAAAGGCGTACGCTCGCCCGCTGCCTGATAAATACACTAAAGGAAGAAAAATTATGTGCGGTATTGCGGGGGTAATGTATCGCGGATCAGACAATGCGTTCAGCACAGGCGAGGCGCTGATCCGCATGCTGGATGGCTGCCAGCATCGGGGTCCTGATTCAACAGGGTTTGCGCTTTATGCGCCCGAAGCATCGGGTCGGCTGAAGCTTCGATTCTTTATTGATCCTGAGAGTGACGCTGACAGCGACGTGGCGATTGCGGAGATTCGTCAGCGGCTTGTGGACCTCGGCGCAGGAATCGAAGAGGAAGCCCGTGCCGGTGACAATTACAGTGTGACTATTCTCTATGACGGAGACGTACAGAAACTCTCCTACGAGATGGAGCACGCCGCTAAGGTCATCTCAATCGGCACAAGCCTTGAGATTGTGAAGGATGTCGGCACTGCGCACGATGTTGATGATCGCTATCACGTGAATCAGTTTCATGGAACACATGGTCTTGGCCACGTGCGTCTCGCGACTGAAAGCGACGTGAAGCCCGAGGCTTCCCATCCTTTCTGGGCAACAGGCTTTGCTGATGTGGCCATCGTGCATAACGGCCAGATTACCAATTATTGGAAGATGCGCCGGAGGCTTGAGCAACGTGGTTTTGAATTCACGACGGATAACGATAGTGAACTTATTGCAGTCTATCTCGCTGACAAACTTGCACAGGGCGTAAAGCTTCAGGACGCATTGTCGACTTCGATCGATGATCTCGACGGCACGTTTTCCTTTCTCGTCTCAACCGGCGACGAGATCGGGTATGCCAAGGACCGCCTTGCGGCCAAACCGATGATCATGTACGAGGATGACGACTTGGTCGCCATTGCTTCGGAAGAGGTATCGCTGAACCGGCTTTTTCCCGGCAAAGCGCTGAACACACGTGAACCCGCACCAGGAACCTATGCCACATGGTCTCGATCGATTTAGCTGAACTGAGCGTTCGCGAGGCGAATGCTCAGCTTCGAACATTGGGTGAAGCCGGGGAGGAAGTAGAGATTCTGAACCCCGATGCCCGCCATCATATCGGCGTAGGCCTGACCGCCCCGATTAATGTCAACGTTCAGGGGTCTGCCGGCTATTTCTGTGCCGGGCTCACCGATCAGGCGCGCTTTCATGTTTCCCATAACGTGGGCTGGGGAGTTGGCGACAACATGTACAGCGGTTCGGTAGTTGTGGGCGGAAATGCGGGCGCCATCCCCGGCGTTGCAATCCGTGGTGCCGAGATCGTGATCAAGGGCAACATGGGGTCAAGGGCAGGGCAGGTGATGAAAGGCGGTACGTTGTGCTGTGCTGGGAATGCGAACTTCATGGCCGGCTACATGATGTATGGCGGCCGGATCATCATCCTAGGTGACTCTGGTGAAAGGGTTGGGGAGGATATGTCGAGTGGCGAGATCTTTGTGGCCGGCAACGTTCAGGATCTCGGCTCGGACGCGATGCTGACGGATGTTGACTCCGAAGAACTCCAGAGTGTACACGAGTTTCTTGATCGATACGGGATCAAGGCGCCCAAAGGTTTTTCCAAGATCGTCAATGCGGGCAAGAAACTACGCTACGGCACTCCCGAAACCCCGATGCGCAGCATTCCCTTTAACACTTTCTCTGGTGATTCTGCGTACTGGAATCCAAAGGTCCAGGAGGACGTAACGGTCAAAGCGCAGAGCGGTCGCTATCGAATTCGCGGCTATGGCGGGGCTCGACCCTTGCCCCACCTGAGTGACATTGGATTTCGCAAGGACCTGACGCAAGTTGGAGACGACCGCGATGTGGTGTCAAAAGTTCGGATGGCAACTGAGATCGGTGGCATCAACGGAGCCCGCCCTCTGAAACTCAGTATGCCCGTGATGATTGCTCCAATGAGTTACGGCGCGCTAAGCCGGTCGACAAAGTACGCTATTGCGATGGGATCGGCCATGTCCGGGATTGCAGAAAATACGGGCGAGGGCGGTATGAGTGATGCCCAGCGGGATGCAGCTGGTCAATTGATTTTCCAGTGCCTTGGCGGGCGATTGGGTTGGAACATTCATGACATGCGCCGGGCGGACGCGCTGGAAATTTATATTTCCCAAGGCGCAAAGCCGGGTCTCGGTGGACAGTTGATGGCGAAGAAAGTCACTCCGGAACTCGCCGAAATCCGAGGTATTCCCTCTGGCATTGATTTGCGTTCGCCCTCCCGCCATCCCGATATTCTTGGAGCGGATGATCTCGTTATTAAAGTTGAGGAGTTTCGCGAAGCGACCGGGTATGAAGTACCGGTCAGTGTGAAGTTGGGCGCTGGAAGAATCCGCGACGATATCAAGATCGCCGCCAAGGACGGGTTTGATTTCGTCGAGTTGGACGGTATGCAGGGGTCGACCGGTGCAGGCAGCGCAGAGGTGATCGACAACGTGGGTATTCCAACATTGCCAGCAATTATTGAGGCCATCGAAGCGCTCAAAGAGATTGACGCGCGGGACAAAATCCAGTTGGTCTTGATGGGAGGACTTCGCGACGGGGTCGACGCCGTGAAGGCTCTCTGCCTTGGCGCGGATGCTGTGGCATTCGGGACGTCGGTGATTGTCGCAGGGGGGTGTATCTCATGCATGCAGTGCCATATTGGTCAGTGCGTGACCGGAATTGCGACGCAGGATCCCAAGCATGAAAAACGTTACCAGCCTGAGGTCGAAGCCAGCAACATTCATCGGTTCCTGGAAAGCGTCCGTTGGCAGATCGCAGCAATCACCCAGGGACTTGGCTACGATGATGTAACGCGCCTCAGCAGAGATGATCTCGTGGCTTTCACTCCCGAGGCAGCCGACATCACAGGCCTGCCTTACGAACCTCCCATGGCAGATGCGGCACAGGGTCAGATGGGGGTGACGTCATGAGTGTTTATGGTCTTGAACGGATCAGTGTGCCGGTGTCACCGCCTGGATTCTCAGACGACACCTCTGATCCGCATTATGTGCCGGCTCCGTGCCAGGTCGCCTGCCCAATAGGAACAGACGCACCGTCTTATATCGGCTACATATGGGAAAAACAGTACTCTGAGGCGTTCGAGGCAATTACCGCGACCAACCCGTTCAGTTCGATCTGCGGACGGGTATGTGATGCGCCCTGTGAGCCTGCCTGTCGCCGCGAAAGCAGCGACGGTGCGGTACAGATCCGCAATCTCAAACGTTTTGTGATGGACAAGTTGGGCGCAGATCTGCCTAAAACTCGATTTGAGGTTTCTCGCGGAGAATCCGTCGGCGTTGTGGGGTCGGGCCCGGCTGGACTGACTGCTGCTTTTGAGTTGTGCAAAGCCGGGTTTGCGGTGTCGGTTTATGAAATGACTGACCGATTGGGCGGCACGATGGTCTGGGGTATCCCCCAGTTCCGGTTGCCATCGGGAATCATTGAAGAGGATATTCAGCGTCTGCAGCACCAGTGTCCAGGCCTCAAGGTTCATCTCAATACGGCTCTGGGCAACGACGTTTCTTTGGATGAACTGAAAGTACGACACGATGCTGTGCTGCTGACAATCGGTTCATGGTGGGGGAAACCGATGGGAATCCCCGGAGAAGATCATCCCAACGTGGAGGACGGTGTCAGTTTTCTCAGGCGGATCAACGCGGGAGAGCGCCCCCAAATGCCAGAGACAGTTGTGGTCGTCGGCGGAGGTGATGTTGCAATGGACGCATGCAGAGCCGCTTTGCGGCTGCCAGGCTGCAAGACTGTCAAAGTGGTGTACCGGCGCGGCCCGGAGGAGATACCGGCGCGTAAGATCGAGTTACACCATGCGCAACAAGAAGGTATTGAGTTTGTATACAACGCCTTGCAGACAGGCATTGCGGATCTGGGCGACAGCCTTGCGCTACAGTGTGTACGCACGGAAGCGGGACCACCTGATGAGGATGGACGTCGCTCACCCATGGTTGTTGAAGGAAGTGCCTTTGAAATTCCCTGCGGCATGGTGATTGCTGCCGTGGGGCAAAAAGGGGCCAACGAGGCGCTGGATACTGCCGGCCTAATGGATGTCGACCGTGTGCGCGCTGATTTTGCGACGATGCGTACCGCGGATCCGAAAGTTTTTGCTGCCGGCGATGGCGCCTTTGGTGGCTCTACGATCGTGATGGCGATGCAGCATGGTCAGCGGGCCGCTTACTATGTTCGTGCCGCGCTGGAGAAGATTGATTCACCGATTCCATACCGCACGCCATACCGTACACGGCGTGTCCCGGTGGCCCAGGATCTTAAATGGGAGCAATTTGCTGTTGAAGAGCCGGTATTTCACGGTGTCGGTGAAGAGCCTGCAAGTTTTCCTGAGATTGAGGATACCTACGATGAGGCCGCCGCAATGCGGGAAGCCGCCCGATGTTATCGGTGTGACGCCGAGACCGGGTCGACCGACTACTCCGTGCATCATCGGGAGGATCTCTTTTCGATGGCTCGAACGCATCCAAAAGATGTCGACAAGCATCGGGCCATGCTGCAAAGGCGGCTTAGCCCCAGGGATAATCCTTACCCCGATGATCGCCCAGCCTCTTTGGACGACCTCGTGTTTCTGCCGGCGAATCTTTCACGTCTGGTCATTGATCCTTATCGTGAAGCCTGCCGAATCGACATTGACCTTGCTCCAGATCTCAATCTGAAGCAACCATTTCTCGTCAGCGGTCTGGATGATGCGCCTGAAGAGATCAGGCAAGTCGCGTGGCGGGCAGTCGAACAAAACGGCGTTGGCGTCGTCAGCAGAGCCATACCCGATGGCAGCGTTCACTGGTTGCAGATTCTTGAGGCGGGTGAAACGGCTCATTCCCGGGCGGCTGGTGTTGTCCAGCGCTGGCAGAAGTCGCTAGCCAAGGAGGATCCACTTCGAGGAAGCAATCAACTCAAGGGTATCAGCCTTGGGGAAATTGAAGACATTGACGACACCGTGGACTACGCACTGGCGCATGATTATGACTTTCTGATGCTCGACAGCACCGGTGGCCAGGGCTCATGGCGAAACGAGTTGGATGCACAGCCTCGTTTTGAACTGCTCTCTAGCGTCGTCGCAGCCTTGCGAGAGCGAAAAAAAGAAGAAGTGCTGACGCTTATCTTCGCAGGCGGAGTTCGGTCCGGCACTGATGCAGCACGTCTGATCGCCATGGGCGCCAGCGTCGTGACTTACGGTGTGACCTCAGCGATCGCGATGGGGGGTGAGATTCATGGTGGAGAAATCCATTGGCAATCCGACAGGACACCGGAAGAGCGTGTGGAAGGTCTAAAAGCGATCTTGAATGCCAATGCGGGCGAGGCATCGATGATGGCGCGTTGTACCGGTAAGACTCGGCTTCATAATCTTGAGCCGGAAGACCTGCGGAGTGTGACGCTGACGACCAGTTCCACTATGCGGGTGCCTGTGCCGGGCCACAACGTCACGGGGCGACACAGCAGGGTATGAGTCCGAGACTTGCAGGACATCCGCTTGAAGTAGCAGGTCAGCATCCAGCGGGACCGATCGCTGAGCGCAGCAATCGGCTTGAAGATGCCATTGGCAGACAGGTTCGGGTCTACCGGACTCAGCTCGGGATGACCATTGCCAACCTGGCGCGTCAGGCGGATTTGTCTCCGGGAATGCTCTCCAAGATCGAGAATGGTCAGACATCACCGTCTTTGACAACGTTGCAGTCTCTTGCGGCTGCGCTCAATGTTCCGGTAACCGCTCTTTTCCGCCAGTATGAGCAGGATCGGGAGGCGTCCTTCGTTAAGGCGGGCAAGGGTCTCGTTATTGACCGCCGTGGCACTCGCGCAGGTCACCAGTATCACCTGCTGGGTCATTCTGTTGGGGATCGGGCTACCCGGGCTGAACCCTACCTGATCGTGATCTCGGAGCCGTCGGATGTTTTTCCCCTGTTCCAGCACGATGGTGTTGAGTTCATCTACATCCTCGAGGGAGAAATGGTCTATCGGCACGGGTCGCATGTCTACGCGATGGGTCCGGGGGATTCGCTCTACTTTGATGCGGATGCGCCCCACGGCCCTGAGGAGCTGAATCAACTGCCGATCCGGTTTCTCTCTTTCATTGTTGAGCCGAGTCCGGGCTCGTGAGATCATCAGCGGCATTGGACTCCAAAGAATAGATTCTGCAAAAATTTTGAAAGGAGGATAGTTATCATGGCAATCAATCTGGCGACCGTCGCCAAGCAAAAAAAGATCAAGTATTTCCTGATCAGCTTCGTCGATCTTTTTGGTGTGTTGCGTTCTAAACTGGTACCGGCAAGAGCCATTGGCGATATGCAAAAAGAAGGGGCCGGTTTTGCTGGTTTTGCCGCATGGCTGGATATGACACCCGCGCACCCCGATATGTTTTCGGTACCGGATCCTGCGAGCCTGATTCAATTGCCCTGGAAGCCAGAAGTGGGCTGGCTGGCGGGAGACCTCGTGATGGATGGTAAGCCTGTGGAGGCCTCACCGCGCGTGGCCCTGAAAGCCCAGATTGCCAAGGCGGCAAAACTGGGCTACCGGATGAAAACAGGAGTCGAGTGCGAGTACTTTCTTGTCAGCGGTGATGGGCTATCCCTTTCGGATCCAAATGATACGCAGGAAAAACCCTGTTATGACCAGTCAGCACTGATGCGGCGCTACGACGTGATCAGTGAGATCTGTGACTGCATGATCTCCCTCGGATGGGGTCCGTATCAGAATGACCACGAGGACGCCAACGGACAGTTCGAGATGAACTGGGATTTCGACGATGCCCTGGTCACAGCAGACCGCCATGTATTCTTTAAATACATGGTCAAGGCGATAGCGGAAAAACACGGAATGCGAGCCACGTTCATGCCCAAGCCGTTCTCGAATCTGACAGGAAATGGCTGTCATGCCCACGTATCGGTTTGGGACAAGGCCGGCAAGAAGAACCTTTTCCACAACGCGCGCGACGAGATGGGGCTTTCCAAGACAGCGTATCAATTCCTGGGCGGGGTGTTGCATAACGCCGATGCGCTTGCTGCGGTGTTCAATCCGACTGTGAACAGTTACAAGCGGATCGATGCACAGGTGACGACCTCAGGTGCGACCTGGTCACCTAATGCCATCACTTACGGGGGCAATAACAGAACCCACATGGTTCGGGTACCTGATGCGGGGCGTTTTGAAATGCGTTTGATGGATGGAGCCGCCAACCCGTATCTGCTTCAGGCCGGGGTTCTCGCAGCAGGGCTCGACGGCGTTGCAAACGAGCGTGACCCGGGCAAGCCTCTTGATATCAATATGTATACGGAAGGTCATAAGGTAAAGAACGTGCGACGGCTGCCGTCCAACCTCCTTGACGCGATTCGTTTGTTTGAAAAGAACAAGGTACTTCGCGCAGGACTGGGAGACGATCTGGTAGACAGTTATGCCAAACTGAAGCATCAGGATTGGCGTAGTTACAGCGCAGCGATCAGCCAATGGGAGCGCGACCATACGCTGGACTGCTGACTCGGGTATTGACCCGGCGTAATCCATGAAGGTTCTGGTTTTTAAGCATATTGCCTGCGAACACCCGGGCGTTTTTCGTCAGTTCTTCACGGAATCCGGGATTGCCTGGCATGCAGTGGAACTGGATGCCGGTGAACCAATTCCGGATCTCTCAGAATACGATGCGCTATGGGTGATGGGGGGTCCGATGGATGTCTGGGATACCGATACGTGTCCCTGGCTTTTGCCCGAAAAAGCCGCTATCCGCACGTGGGTCCAGGATCTGAAAAAGCCCTATCTTGGGCTTTGCCTGGGACACCAGTTGCTGGCCGATGCACTGGGCGGCAAGTGCGATGTCCAGGTGACACCGGAGATCGGCATCCTTGATGTCCACCTGACGGAGGTTGCCCAAGCGGATCCTTTGATGCAGGGACTTCCGGCGCAAATGAAATGCCTGCAATGGCACTCTGTTGCGGTCACTCAACCACCTTCTGGTGCCGCGTTGTTGGCAAGTTCACCCGAATGCACCTGGCAGGCAATGCGCGTCGGTGAGCATGCCTGGGGCATTCAGTTTCATGTAGAACTCGAGGACAGCACCATCAGTGAATGGAGTGAGGTGCCGGCGTATGCCGCAGTGCTTGATGCCGTTAAAGGACCAGGCGCGCTTAAGATGATGGAAACTGACGCTCTCAAGCACATGCCGCAATTTAAGGACAACGCCCGACTGCTTTTCGACAATTTTTTTGGCGCTGTAGGTTAGGGATGCCCTTGGCCTGGCATCCAGCCTTTGGAAGCCAGTTCAAAATCGTCGAACGAAAAAGCCGGAGAGACGGTGCATCCAATCAATGACCAGTCGCCAGTGGACTGCATCGAAAACCAGGCGCCCTTCGGGACGATCAGGTGGTAGGCCTCGTTGTCGATTGCATCGCGTCCCAACGTTTTTTCCTGAATAGACACTCCGTCTGGTGACAACAGGACTCTCATTGGGTCTCCATCATAGAAGTGAAGGATTTCATTTTTGGTGAGCCGGTGCCAATGGGACCTTTCGTCGTTTTTCAGAAGATAGAAGATCAAACTCACAGAGCCATCGTCCGCGCGAAACGTCTCTGCAAAATGACCCCCCTCCGGATGCGGTGTCATCTTGAGAGATTCGATAAGAGAGGCAGGATCGGTCATGAGGCGGCGGGTAAGGCTTCTGGGTCTTGACAGCATAACGAAAGGTCTTTTTTCCCGCCAGCATGAGGTCAGACCAGCGGGGCTTTTGACTTAAGGAAGATTACGCAGTGTGACATACTGCCTCGGGCTATCAAACGCTCTTTGGAACGACTGTTGACCGAGCTACTCCCTCCCGATTTTCTCAGCGCACTGCAAAAAGTTTTGCCGGAGCGTGTGGTTTTGCGCTCAGCGGATGAAAGGCGACCTTATGAGTGCGATGGGCTTTCCGGATATAAAGCTCTGCCCGGTGTCGTCGTTTTGCCCGATTGCCTGGAACAGGTGTGTTTAGTAATGCGCCTTTGCCAGCAGTACTCGGTGCCGGTGGTGGCACGGGGCGCAGGAACAGGGTTGTCAGGTGGTGCAACGCCCCATCCCGAAGGTGTGCTGCTCTGCATGGCAAGGTTTAACCGGATCCTGTCTGTGGATGCTGTTGCCTGTACGGCGCGTGTTCAGCCGGGTGTGAGGAATCTTGCCATTAGTGAGGCGGTGGCAGAGCGGGGCCTTTACTACGCACCCGATCCTTCGTCCCAGATTGCCTGCACTATCGGGGGAAATGTTGCAGAGAACGCAGGCGGGGTGCATTGCCTGAAATACGGCCTAACCGTGCACAACGTTCTGGCGGCTGAAGTAGTCCTGATGGGAGGCGAGGTGATTGAGATCGGTTCCGAGGCACCAGATCAGCCCGGATATGATCTTATGGCCGCCTTTATTGGTTCTGAAGGCATGCTGGGCGTGGTGACGGAAATTACCGTGCGGCTGTTGCCGGTCCCACCGACTGCTAAAGCGCTAATGGCGGCTTTTGGGGATGTTGAGCAAGCTGCCTCAGCGGTGGCGGCCATCATTGCAGCCGGCATCATTCCCGCAGGGCTTGAGATGATGGATACCCCGGCGATTATCGCCGCGGAGGACTTTGTGCAGGCAGGGTATCCTCGCGACGCGGCCGCAATTCTGCTTTGTGAACTGGACGGAACAGACGCTGAGGTACAGACCGAGATCGAGTCTGTGTCGTCGCTTCTCTTTGATTGCGGAGCCTGTTCAGTCGACATCGCTCGTGATGAGAGCGAGCGCCAGCGCTTTTGGTCTGGCCGAAAAAATGCCTTTCCTGCGGTCGGGCGCATCTCGCCTGACTACTACTGTATCGACGGGACGATTCCCCGTCGGGCACTGGGTGAGGTGCTCTTAGGCATCTCCGAACTCGCTGCCCGTGCCGGGTTGCGGGTGGCTAACGTTTTTCATGCGGGGGATGGCAACTTGCACCCGCTCATTTTGTATGACTCGGGAAAACCCGGTGAGTTTGAGCGCACCGAGGCGCTGGGCGCCGAGATTCTGCAGTTGTGCGTTCGGGTCGGCGGCACGATCACGGGCGAGCATGGCGTTGGACTCGAGAAAATCGATCAGATGTGTGTGCAGTTCGGCAAGGCCGAACTGGAACAGTTTCATGCCTTGAAGGCCGTCTTTGACCCCGAAGGTTTGCTGAATCCGGGCAAGGCCGTCCCGACGCTTTCACGGTGCGCTGAGTTCAATGCAATGCATGTCCATCACGGTGAGCTGCCGCATCCGGAACTGCCAAGGTTCTGAAATGACTGAGGACGCCGACAGCGCGGTCGCAGCACTTCAGGAGCGTGTGAGAAAGGCAGCCCACGATGGCGAAGCTCTAGCCATCACGGGAGGCGGCACCAAAAGTTTTCTCGGCCGTGTGTCGCGTGGCACCCCGTGTTCTGTCCATGCTATCCAGGGAGTAGTCCACCATGAGCCTACAGAACTGGTCGTGACTGTCCGTGCGGGAACCCGCCTTGCTGAGCTTGAGAGCAGACTTGCTCAATCAGGACAGATGCTTCCTTTTGAGCCGCCGGCGTTGGGAGAGGGCGCCACGATAGGGGGCACCATCGCATGCGGACTGTCTGGACCATCTCGCCCCTATCGTGGAGCCGCCCGCGACTTTGTATTGGGGGTTCGCTGTATCAATGGCAAGGGAGAGATCCTTCGCTTTGGTGGCGAAGTGATGAAGAATGTCGCGGGCTATGATGTCTCCCGCCTGATGGCGGGAGCAATGGGGACTCTTGGGATTCTCACCGAGATTTCGCTGAAAGTGCTGCCGCGGCCTGCATGCTCCCAAACACGCGCTTTCGAGATGCCGGGAGAGCCCGCATCTGAGTTAATGACGAGTTTTCTGGGTCGTTCCCTGCCGATTTCTGCGGCCGCCTACCTGGACGGAGTCTTGCGGGTACGCCTGTCGGGAAGCGAGGCGGCAGTGAGCCCTGCCGCAGGTGCTCTGGGTGGCGAACTGGAGGCAGAAGGAGATGCCTTCTGGTCAGATCTAAAAGAACACTGCCTTGATTTCTTCTCTCACGATTCACCGCTTTGGCGGATCAGTCTAAAGCCTCAAACCCAACTGTTGCGCCTTCCGGGCAAGACATTGATTGATTGGGGAGGCGCGCAGTACTGGGTAAAATCCGATGCCGGTTTCGAAGCGCTCAGTGAACGGGTCATGCCTTACGGCGGTTACATAACGGGTTTTGGCGGCCGTGATCAGGGCGCGCGCTCTGATGTTCCGCAGGACGCCGTCATGAAACTCAACCGGCGACTGAAAGCGGCATTTGATCCTGCCGGCATTTTAAATCCTGGCCGGCTTCTTCCGGAAGACTGACCGTGTACGTCGAACTGGCCGAAGATTTCAAGGGTACCTCGTTTGGTGAGGAGGCAAGCGAGATACTCGGCAAATGCGTTCATTGCGGTTTTTGTACGGCGACCTGCCCAACCTATCAGCTGCTCGGAGACGAGTTGGACGGGCCGCGGGGACGCATCTATCTCGTTAAGCAGCTGCTTGAAAGCGCTGAGGCTTCCGAGACCACGAGACTTCACCTGGATCGATGCCTTACCTGTCGATCCTGTGAGACGACCTGTCCTTCTGGGGTGAACTATGGGCGTTTGATTGAGTTGGCGAGACCTAAAGTCGAGGCACTGGTTCAACGGCCCCGTTTTGAACGGTTGCGGCGATGGCTGTTGGTGAGATTTTTGTTGAGCACCTGGTTTGGGGTGTTGTTTCGTTTTGGTCAGATCATCCGCCCGGTCTTGCCACAGAGCCTGGCACGCCATGTTCTTGAAAAGAGACCGGTGGGTCAGCGTTCTGAAGGTCGGGGCGATCGTTCTGTGCTGATGCTGGATGGCTGCGTGCAGCCATCGATGGCGCCCCAGATCAATGCAGCGGCGCAGCGGGTGCTTGCAAAACTTGATGTCAACGTGATCACTGCCAACAAAGCCGGGTGTTGCGGCGCATTGCCGTTGCATCTCGCTGATAGTGATCGGGCGCTTAATGCAATGCGCCGAAATATTGATGCCTGGTGGCCTCAGATTGAGAAGGGCGTTGATGCGATCGTGATGACTGCAAGCGGTTGCGGTGTGACTGTGCGTGAATACGGACAATTGCTTAAGGATGATCCCTTCTATGCGGAAAAAGCGGCACGGGTGAGCAGCATGACTGTGGATTTGTGCGAGTACATCAGTTCTGAGGACGCGGGAGCGCTGGGATCCTGCTCCGGCAAGAGGGTGGCATTTCATTCTCCCTGCACCCTGCAGCATGGTCAGGGCATCCGAGGAAGAATCGAGAGTATTCTGGAAAGTGCCGGCGCAATGCTGACCCCTGTCCAAAACCCCCATTTGTGTTGCGGCGCGGCCGGAACCTACTCGGTCCTTCAGCCTGAGTTATCAAGCAAACTGCTCGATAACAAGTTTTCAGATCTGGGGCAGGGTGATCCCGAATTGATTGCGACGGCCAATATAGGCTGCCTTGCCCACCTGGCATCCAGAAGCGACCCTCCTGTCCGGCATTGGATTGAATTGATAGATCCTGCCTCACCGGATTAGGTCGGGAGATTGGCAAGGACGAGGTCGATGAGCATCTAATTGATTCCTGGCCCTGGGGTTTTTGAGAAAATCATCGGTTTACCGTTGTTTTTCGCACAGAACTTGCCTTAAGCACCCTTATTTAGTAGTATCCGCGCCTCATTTCTGCGCGAAAATTGAGTATTTCAATGAAAACGTTCAGTGCCAAGCCCGAAACCGTCCAAAGAGATTGGTTTGTTGTTGATGCCACCGACAAGGTGTTGGGGCGGCTCGCCAGCGAAGTTGCGTCAAGGCTTCGTGGGAAGCACAAAGCCGAGTACACCCCCCACGTCGACACGGGCGATCATATCGTGGTCGTAAATGCGGAAAAGATTCGGGTCACTGGCAATAAGGCAGAAGCCAAGCGCTATTACCGCCACTCCGGTTATCCTGGCGGCATTAAAGAGATCACTTTGGGTGAGCAGCTTCAAAAACACCCAACCAGAGTGATCGAAAGCGCAGTGAAAGGCATGCTGCCCAAGAACCCGCTGGGCCGGGCGATGTTTGCAAAGCTCAGAGTGTACGCCGGCCCGGATCACTGTCATCAGGCACAACAGCCCAAGGCCCTTGAAATCTAGCGCTGCCTGGGATTGGCAAGACCTCAAAAGCAAAACTTAACGCTAAATAGGACAACACATTGGCACAGTCAGGCGAAATTCATTACGGAACAGGTCGACGGAAGTCGTCTGTCGCGCGCGTATACCTTACCCGCGGCTCGGGCAATATCACAGTAAACCGTCGTTCGCTCGACGAATACTTTGGCCGCGAGACTGCCAGAATGGTTGTGCGTCAGCCGCTTGATACCGCAGAACTTAATGACAAGTTGGATATCACGATCCGTGTCACCGGAGGCGGTGGAACCGGCCAGGCGGGTGCAATTCGTCATGGCATCACCCGCGCGCTGATGAATTACGATGAAACGCTGCGTGAACCCCTGCGCAAAGCTGGCTTTGTTACTCGAGATTCACGAAAAGTCGAGCGCAAGAAAGTCGGCCTGCACAAAGCCCGTAAAGCGCCTCAGTACTCTAAGCGCTAACCCCTATCGCCAGGCTCGCTCTGGCTTACCTCCAGTCCCGGCCCGCCATGCGAAGGCCTAAAAGGTAACGTTCCTGCAATCAAGCACGTAATTGGCGTCTTGAGGGGAATAAATTAAAATCCCGTTGCTGCTGGGGGATCGTCTAGCGGTAGGACTGCGGACTCTGACTCCGCCAACCCAGGTTCGAATCCTGGTCCCCCAGCCATTTTCCTATATTCACTTCAGGGAAGGCGTTCTCAAAAGGGCAACATCCTCAAACTTACCCCCCGTAATATCCCTTAGCTGATTCGGGGTCAGGCAAAAAACAGAAGTGGGTGTGCCGCCCGCCGCCCAGATCTCCTCGAAATCCTGGAGTGTTTGATCCAGAACGACGGTCAACTGAGTCGGATGTCCAACTGGAGGCACGCCACCGATGGAAAACCCCGTCGCGCGTTTCACGAAGTCGGCATCAGGACGATGGATCGTGGTCTTAAGAATCTGGCCCCCCTTGGCTTCATCAACGCGGCTTGCTCCGGATGCGATGACCAGAACTGGGCCACCTTCGGCGTCGGCGAAGACCAATGATTTGGCTATTTGTGCAACGGTACAGCCAATAGCGCAGGCCGCCTGCGCGGCACTTGCCGTAGGCTGGTCGAATTCGAGCACAGTGAAATCAGGCCCAAGTGCTTCCTGCACTTTTTTTGCTTTGCGATGTTGGGCGACCTGCATGGTTTATCAGTTCGACGGATTAGGGACGGCTGCACTTATCAAAAACCGCTATCATTGCCGGTTGTATCTTTCGAAATTTCTGGATCAAAACCCATGACTGAACCCACCGCGACGATTGAAAAGCCCGACGCCTATCGGCTGATGCCGACCCGGCTGCAGGAACAGGCAGAATCAGGCAAGACCCGTTGCAATCTCTGTCTATGGCGATGTGGTTTGCATCATGGGCAAAGAGGGTTTTGTCAGGCGCACGTGAATCGCAACGGCACGTTGTACAACCTGTCGTATGGAATTATTTCGGCGATGGATGTCGGAGCGATTGAAGAGAAACCCGTTCGTCATTATCGGCCGGGAACCAAAGTGTTGTCGGTTGGCAGCTATGGCTGCAGTTTCCGCTGCGGCGGCTGTCATAACCTTGAAATTTCCTGGGGCACCGAGGCGCTGGATTCTCTTGCTCGGGGTGAGTCGCGCGCTGCGTTTGTGACGCCAGAACAATTGGTGCAAGCAGCACTCGAAAGCGGCGTAGAGGGAATCGCGTTTACCTATTCGGAACCGGCGGTTTGGCTTGAGTATGTCCTGGACGTCGCTGAAGAGGCACACAATCACGGTTTGTACACGGTCTATGTTAGCAACAGTTTTGTGACTGAGGAAGCGCTTGCATTGCTTAGCGGCAGAATCGATGTGCTCTGTTCGGATATCAAAAGCATGGAAGAAAAGTTCTACCGGAACATCTGTGCCATGGCTTCCGTCGACCAGGTGCTGCACTCAATCAAAAAAGCGCAGGAGTTCGGCATTCATGTGGAAACGCGGACGAATATCATCCCGGACTATAACGACCAGGATGAAAATATCAGTGCAGTGGCCGCGTGGATTCATCAGAATCTCGGCAGCGACAGCCCATGGCATGTAACGCGTTTTCATCCGGCCTACCGCATGGCAGACGTGCCGTCGACTCCCGTTGAGAGTCTGGAGCGGGCGGCACATCTGGGTCGTGCGCAAGGGCTGCAGCATGTCTATGTTTACGCTGATAAAGGCTGCGACTGCGCAACTGAGAACGCCCCGGTTCAGCACTATCTGCCTGACTGGGCCTCATTGCATGAAGTGAAAAAGTGCGCCGATACCTGTTGTGGCGATGACGGAATCCTGCTGAGTCGATACGAACGCGAAGCAGGAATCGCTCACGAGCGGAGGTAAAATACGTCCGGTTTCAAACTGACGAATCCACTCATGATCAAGGCAGGCATCATTGGGGGCACCGGTTACACCGGCGTGGAACTGCTGCGCTTACTTATTCAGCACCCCGGCGCAGAGGTCACCACGATCAGTTCCCGTTCCGAAAAAGGTAAGAACGTAGCTGATGTGTTTCCCAGTCTGCGCGGGTATGCGGATCTTCAGTTTTGTGATCCCGATGAGGCTGGTTTAGAGCGGTGTGACGTAGTCTTCTCGGCCACACCCAACGGTGTGGCGATGACGCACGCCCGCGCTCTGATGGATAAAGGCGTACGTTTGATTGATCTTTCCGCGGACTTTCGGATTCGCGACGTAGAAGTATGGGTCAGGTGGTATCAGCTAGAACATGCGTGTCCCGAACTCCTGGCAGACGCGGTCTATGGATTGCCCGAGATCAACCGAGAAAGTATTAAGGATGCGCAATTGGTGGCGAATCCGGGTTGTTACCCGACCTGTGTCATCCTGGGGCTGACCCCGCTACTGGAGGGTGGGCTTGTCGATGCGGATCAACTCATCGCGGACGCGAAGTCAGGGGTCTCCGGTGCCGGACGGGGGGCGTCCGTTGGGGCTCTGCTTTGTGAGACGTCGGATTCTTTCAAGGCCTATGCCGCGTCCGGCCATCGCCACTTGCCGGAAATTCGGCAAGCATTAACCGAGGTTGCGCAGCAGAGAGTAGGTCTCACCTTTGTGCCGCATCTCGTGCCGATGATTCGAGGCATTGAGGCAACGCTTTATGGAAGGCTGAATGACCTGAGTGTCGACCTGACGGCGCTTTACCAAAAGCGCTATGAGAAGGAGCCTTTTGTTGACGTGATGCCCGACGGCTCTCATCCAGACACCCGCAGTGTGCGGGGTTCAAATACGGTTCGTATCGCCTGCCATCGACCCCAGGACGGCAATACAGCGGTGATCCTTGCAGTAGAAGACAACCTCGTAAAAGGGGCGGCAGGGCAGGCGATCCAGAATATGAATCTGATGTTTGGCCTCGCGGAAACCGAGGGCCTGCAAGCGGCCGCGCTCTGGCCGTGAGGGTTTCGTGCCTGCTAAGTTTTCAAGACTGGTAAAATCCTCATGTTCATCAATTTGAACGCATCTTTGGAGCTAATGTGACTGACGACAACGGATTGCAACTAACCGACAGCGCGATCAGCCAACTGAATACGCTCATCGCCACAAAGGACAACCCGGAACTGCGCTTTCGGGTATACGTTCAGGGTGGCGGGTGTTCCGGGTTCCAATACGGATTCCAGTTCGAAGAAGCCTGCATGGATGGCGATATGGAGTTTGATCGCGGCGGGGTGAAACTGGTAGTCGATCCCCTCAGTCTGCAGTATCTCTCAGGAGCAGAAGTGGACTTTATCGATGACCTGATGGGAACACGGTTCGTGGTGAACAACCCGAACGCTGCCACCACCTGCGGTTGCGGAGCATCATTCGGGATCTAAATCGGCCCCGATACGGAACATTCCCTAGGGCAGATACAGACTGCCTAACACAGCGGTGCGGCTTGCGCCGGTAACCGAAGGCAGGCTTCCAGGTTTTCTTTCCCAGCGCTGGCGTGCGAGCCAGGCAAAAGCGCAGGCTTCCACCCACATGGGATCAATACTGAGCGCGGCAGTGCTCTCGACTTTCACATCGGGAAGCCGGGATTGAATAGATGCCTTGAGCGCGCCGTTTTGGGCTCCACCGCCGCAGAGATAGAGAGTTTTTGCTGTTGGCAGTGCTTTGGTCACGGCGTCTTGGATACTGGTGGTAGTCAACTCCCGCAGAGTGGCCTGGACATCCTCTGGACGCTCGTCGCCGCTCAGCCATTTCGAAAGCCACGCCGAGTTGAAGTACTCAAGGCCGGTCGATTTGGGAGGACGCTGTTCAAAAAATGCATCTGAACTCAGTCTCGTGAGGAGTGCTTCATCGGCCGCGCCGGTCCTCGACCATGCGCCACCGGTATCCCATGGGCCCTGATGGTGTTTGCGATACCAGCTGTCCATAAGGGTATTTCCTGGCCCTGTGTCGAAACCGCTCACGCCTGCGGTTTTTGGCAAAAGTGTGATATTTGCGATGCCGCCAATATTGACGATCACTCGATCTTCTTTATCCGAGCCAAAGATGTACTTATGAAAAGCGGGCACTAGAGGAGCGCCTTGGCCTCCGAGGGCAATGTCGGAAGACCGGAAATCAGTGATTGTGGGAATCCCGGTGTGGGTGGCTATGATTGCGCCCGCTCCCAACTGAACGGTAAACCTCTGCTCTGGACGATGGCGCACGGTTTGACCGTGACATCCAATGGCGAGTGGGGGAGTGTCCAGTTTTGCCATGAGCGCCGTAGCGCATTCCGAGAAGGCATGCCCCAGGTCGCGGTCCAGCGCGGCGACCGAATCAAGATCATCATGAACTCCCTGCATGATGTTTGTGATGCGTTGGCGTAAAGTGCCATCGATCGGGTTCGACTGGACGGCGTGAATTTTTACCTGTCCATCCGGGAAGGATACGGCGGCAGCATCTATGGCGTCGACACTGGTGCCGGACATGATGCCGATAAACGTAGCGGACATTCAGCCGGACTCGTCCAAAGATGTCAGGTGGCAGAACGCGCTTCGTTAAGGCGGCTCGACCAGAGTCTGGCATGTTTCAGATAGTTGGCTTTGTCTTCTTTGCCGATCGGTGCCGCTCGGGGCAACTTAAGGGATAGTGGGTTACGCGCTTTGCCGTCCAAATGAATCTCGTAATGCAGATGGGGGCCCGTAGAAAGCCCGGTTGACCCCACATAGCCGATGACTTGTCCTTTCTTGACCCATTTGCCTTTTCGAACACCTTTTGCGTAGCGCGAAAGATGAGCATAAAGCGTTCGGTAATTCTGTCCGTGCCGAAGAATGACCGTTTTGCCATAACCGCCCTTTCGCGAAGCGCGAATCACTTTTCCATCGGCAGTTGCGACAATAGGCGTCCCGCGCGGCGCGCCGTAGTCGACACCCAGGTGCGGGCGGCGGACCTTCAGGATGGGATGCAGGCGGTTGTAGGAAAAGCCTGAGGTGACGTACCTGCCGGGTATAGGGGTGCGCAAAAAGGCGCGTTGCAGGCTTTTTCCCTCGGGGGTGTAATAAGCCGCTGTGCCCGCCGAATCAACGTAGCGTATCGCCTCGCGAAGAACTCCGTCGTTTTCAAACCGTACTGCCAAAATAGGTCCATTGCCGACTTTCTTGGCATCCAGAGAGCGTTCTTCATAGATCACGGTGAGTCTATCGCCACGTTTCACGTCTCGACCGAAATCCAGTTCCCACTGATAGATTTCTGATACGCGGTAGATGACGGATTCCGGAAGTCCTCTCCGCAAAGCGCTCTGGTACAGGGAATCGGTAACCTCGACTGCGACCTCGCGCTCTTGTAACTCGAATTCACGCTCGATGATTTCGGTGACGAAGGCGTGGTTCTCGGCGGTAACCTGCAGAAAAGTCTTGATGTTGGGTTGGTACCGCAGGGCCACTAAGTCTCGACCGTCACGTTGGATCTTCAGATAGGGTCCAGTTCGAAGGCTGATCAGCGGTTTGGCTTTGGGTAATTTGCTGATTTCAATCGCCTGTGCCACGTCAAGAGCCAGGCGTTTAAAAATGCGGACGAGGGAGTCGCCGCTTCGAATTTGAATGGATTCCCAATGAGCGCTGTCTAGAACTGACGCGGAGTTCTCCGGCAGTTCCTTTTCATGTTCAGGCTCGACTGCAGCTTCGAGTCTTGTGGATGATGCGTCTTGAGGGTCAGCAACATCGGCATTTATCGCAGCGCTGACCGGCTGTGGTTTTACGCTGAGATCAGTTGTGTCGGCGGTGTCGAAAGACGCCAGGCTTACCCCAAAGTCAGGAGTATTTTCTTTTATTGCGGCAACACCTTGGAAACTCTCCATTGTCGGCATTGAGGCAATATCGATACCGCTCTCTACCTGTTCTTTTGCTGGTGTTACTGATAGCGGCACTGGATCCTGTTCCAGGACCAGCTCGATTTGTTTCTTAAGCGTGATAGAGGAGCGTTCAACTGCTGCATCCGGGGCGCTGCCCAGCCAGATGCCGACCGCGACAGCAATAAAAAGGGTGGCTACCCAATGGGAGGGATGACCGAATACGCGACTCCTTCCCGAGGAAGGTCGACGGGAGAGATAGCGAAGGTCCTTGCCGAACGTGGGTGTTGTCGTGCGAATCATGGGCAGACACGAAAAAAGCGCGGTGGCACTTTTTCAAGGCGGATAATTTACCTTCACGTTAATGATTCGTCAAAATAATTTGTCTCTGATACTTAAAGTCACTTCTTAACTAGAAAAGAGACTCGTCTTGGAGCTGAATACACCTAACTGCTTGCTGAAAGACTCGATGATCAATAAAAAAATGCGGCTCGGAGTCCTTCCCAGGCGCCAGTTATCGACCTCATGCAGAAATGTGTAACTCCTCATCGGTGAATCAGGTAAACGAGGATCTATGCTCGGGTAGAATTCGCCCCTGATGACTGAAAGTAAAAACAAAAGCGCCTCCAAAGAGGTTCTTGCAGAACTCAAACGCGGCGTGGAGGAGATGCTCCTCGAAGAGGAATTGCTTGAGCGCCTCGCTTCGAATCGGCCATTAAGGATCAAGGTAGGTTTCGATCCGACAGCGCCTGATCTTCATCTGGGACACACGGTCATCATCAACAAGATGCGCCAATTCCAGGAACTGGGGCATGAAGTGGTGTTTCTGATTGGGGATTTCACCGGCATGATTGGGGATCCAAGCGGCAAGAATGTAACGCGGCCGCCGCTCACGGCAGAAGAGATCGAGGCGAATGCAGCAACCTACAAGGCGCAGGTATTTCGAATACTGGATCCCGATAAGACTCAGGTCGAGTTCAATTCAAAGTGGTGTAGTGAATTGGGTGCAGAGGGCATCATTCGCCTGGCCTCAAGACATACTGTTGCCCGGATGCTGGAGCGGGACGACTTCTCGAAGCGATACAAGGGCGGCCAGCCGATCGCGATTCATGAGTTTCTCTACCCCCTCATGCAGGGCTATGACTCGGTAGCGCTTAAGACCGACGTTGAGATGGGGGGAACCGATCAGAAGTTCAACTTGCTGGTGGGGCGTGAGTTGCAAAAACAATATGGCCAACCGAGTCAGGTCGTGATCACGCTGCCGTTGCTCGAAGGACTGGACGGTGTACAGAAGATGTCGAAGTCGTTGGGTAACATCGTGGGGATTACCGATACGCCAGATGACATGTTCGGCAAGCTGATGTCAATCTCAGATGATCTCATGTGGCGATACTTCGAGCTCTTGAGCTTCCAGTCCCTGCTGGATATAAAAAAGTTGCGCGAGTCAGTAGCCACAGGCGCAAATCCTCGTGATGTGAAGTTTGAGTTGGCAAGAGAGATCGTCGATCGCTTTCATGCGCTGGGGGACGGGCAAAAAGCAGAGCAGCGTTTCGTCGAGCGATTTTCGCAAGGAAGCGTCCCGGATGATCTGGAAGAAAAGACGCTCCCAGCTGACGGAGACGGGTTGGGCATTGCTAACGTGATTAAGCAGGCGGGATTGGCCAGCAGCACTTCGGAGGCGATACGCCTGATTAAGCAGGGCGCCGTCCGGTTTGCGGGCGAGCGCCTGGAAGATCCGAAAACCGTCCTCGCTTCGGGGACAAACGGGGTATTGCAGGTCGGCAAGCGTCGCATCGCCAAGGTGCGAATAGGCTAGTTTCGCAGCGAGTTTAAGTGATAGATGTTCTGATTCGGACGGGTCAAACCCCGGCGCGAGTCACTTCAGAAGGGGGTTTTTTCCGCAGAGGATGCGAGTCGGTAAAAAATCCCGTATTTATGCGAAAAAACCTTTGCTATCTCAGATTCTATCTGTATAATCGCGGCCTCTTCGGGCAACCCCTCTCGGGTGCGTCCTGATCTTTAACAATTTACAGGCAGATTGTGTGGGCGCTTTTGCGTCTGATTCCGAACAACAGTAACGCGCTTTTATTTCGTCTTGATGAAAGTCGAGACGAGAAATAAGCGCTCCGGACGACAGGGCTTTTGTCTTGTCCGACGGAATCAATCTTGAACTGGAGAGTTTGATCCTGGCTCAGATTGAACGCTGGCGGTAGGCCTAACACATGCAAGTCGAACGGTAACGGACCGCTGGGATCCCTTCGGTGTGACCTTG
>Ga0114933_10000489_pt1 | contig 48423 bp, 61 predicted proteins | sample 4SBtaG_FD_89691 | JGI IMG/M metagenome (GOLD analysis project Ga0114933, IMG submission 89691) | Deep subsurface microbial communities from Kolumbo volcano to uncover new lineages of life (NeLLi) - 4SBTROV12_W25 metaG | ecosystem: Environmental > Aquatic > Marine > Volcanic | place: Kolumbo... | reverse complement strand
CGGCGTGCTACCGGCGTCGGAACATCTCCCTGACCGGCTGAGGTTCTCGGGTTCACCGCTGGACCATCGAGAACCAGGACTACAGCCCGGGCCGCTGGACTGACTGCCATAGGCGTGCTACCGTCATCGGCAGACGCCGAACAGGTGCAGGACCCTCTCCCCCACGACTCGTAGACGCCACGGAGCGCAACGATGGGCCTGAACCAGCCGACCGTCACCACGAACAGGATCTCCTTCGGCCCCGCCCTGGTCTACCTGGGGGCCTCGGGCTCGACCCCGACCGTCGAGGTCGGCGCGATTCGCACCGACGACGGCGTGAACCTGGAGATCTCGGTCGAGAGCCGGGACATTCTCCAGGGCAACGCGAAGACCATCGAGTACAGCTTCGCCCAGGCGCATGGCCTGATGTGCAAGTTCACGTCGATCGAGTGGGACTGGACCCGTCTCGCCTGGGCCCTGGGCTCCGGCGTCACGACCTCCGGCGGTGGCTCCGACACCTTCTCCTGGGGCGGAGATCCGCTCCTGACCACGCTCGCGATCCACATTCAGCACCAGATGCCGGTGAGCGGCAACACGCTGAACGTCTACGTCTGGAAGGCTGTCACCGAGACCCCGCCCTCCCTGCCCTTCGGGCACGACGAGCACGCCTTCGAGCTGAGCTTCAAGGCCCAGAGGGCCGCGACCGACTGGAACGGGGCCTCGCTGGCGTACACCAGCCAGCTCGTGCAGTTCGACGAGGTCACCTGATCCCCGGCGGGGACTGGCCCCGTAGCCCGGCACGGTGATACCCTGGCGTCTGCCACCCCAGACGCCCAGGAGGTGCTTCGTGGCCGAGCCCGTACAGTTCGATCGGGACCAGTTCTCCCAGATCATCGACGTCCTGCTGACGCCCCGCGAGGACGTTGTCCTCACCGACGTCCGCGGCGAGACCTATCCACTGCCCGGAGCCCTCAGCGCCCGGTGCCAGTTTGCTGTCCTCCGGGAGATCGGTCTGTTGGCTCAGATGCCTGTCGGCGACGGGGCCCTCTCCGACCGCCTCGGGGGGCTCCTGTCCTCCTGGGGCTCGACCAGCGACGAAGACGGCCTGGACCCCGCCGAGACGGGTGCGGACCTCCTGGCGACCGCAGGAGGCCTGCTCCTGGAACTGGTCAACGAGGACGGCGTCCTGGATGGCCTGGAGCGAGCCTTCCTGGCTGCCCACCCGGACCTGCTGCCGCTCCCCCCTGCGGACCTGCTGCCGGTGGAGGAGATCGTGGGAGGGCTCGTCCCTTTCTTCGTCCGCCCGATCAGGCGGTGGATCGGGACGTTCCTCCCGGCGCTGCGGGCGACGGAGAGCAAGGCCGCCTGAGCGCCCTGGACGGCTTTAAGCATGGACTCGGGGTCCTGCTCTCATCGGGCATGACCCTGGCCGCAGTCCTGGAGATGACCCTACCCCAGATCGGGTTGGCGGTGGAGTGCATGGCGCTCGTGCGGGCCCCAACGATGGGCCTCGGGTCCACGTTCACCCAGGGCGCCCCGAGGAAGCCATCTCCTGCGCAGGCCAAGGAACGCACCCCGGAAGAGCGGGAAGGGGGGCTCAGGCTCGCCTTGGCCATGTCCGGGTATCAGCTTGCTGGCAACGCCCCTCCGGGCCCGGAACCGGGCTAAGCTGCTCCGAGGAGGACTGACGTGGCCGGCAACGAGACCACCATCGGCAAGCTGATCGTCCGCCTCCTGATGCGGGATGACGGCTTCACAGACGGTACGAAGAAGGCCCAGCAGAGCCTCAAGCAGATGCAGTCCACGATGGATGGGGCGGCCCGGTCTCTCAACCGAGGGGTCACGCGTGCCTTCCAGGCAGCGACCGCTGCGGCCGCAGCATTCGGGGCAGCCACCGCTGTCGTAGGCGCCGGGTTCGAAGCCCAGATGGCGACGGTGGGCGCGATCTCAGGGGCGACCCGAGACGAGTTCCAGTCCCTCACGGATCAGGCCCGTCTCCTGGGCCGGACGACCGCCTTCACCGCGACCGAGGCTGCACAAGGCCTGGAAGCCCTGGCCCGTGCGGGTACGTCCGTCGCAGACTCGATCACGATCTCCGCGGACGCGCTGAACCTCGCTGCGACGTCCGGGGCCGGCCTGGAGGAGTCGACCCAGCAGGTGATCGCCACGATGCGCCAGTTCGGGCTGGAGGCCGACCAGTCCGGCCGGATCGTGGACGTCATGTCGAAGGCGATGAGGACCTCGCTCCTGGACTTCGACTCGGTCCGGGACGCGATGCGCTACGCGGGTACCGCGGGGGCAGCTTTCGGCAACAGCCTGGAGGAGACATTGGCCGTGGTTGCCAAGCTCCGGGACCTGGGGCTGGAGTCGACGATCGCTGGCACCAACGTCCGCATGGCCCTGGTCTCGCTGTCGAAGCAGACCGACAAGCAGCAGAAGGCTCTGGCGAAGTACGGGCTCACCTTTGAGGACGTCAACCCGTCCGCCCTGAGCCTGGGCGAGATCCTCAAGACGGTCGGCGAGGCAGGGGTCTCCGCAGCCGACGCCATGACCCTGTTCTCGACCCGGTCCGGCGCGAACATGGCCCGGCTGTCGCAGGCGATCGCGGCCGGCAAGGTCGACCTCCAGGAGTACACCGAGGCCTTGCGTGATTCCGGCGGCGAGACCGAACAGATGTTCGGTTACATCGCGAACACTGTCACGTACCAGACGAGGTTGGGGGTCTCCGCGCTCCAGGACTTCATGCTGGCGCTGTACGCCACGTTCGACCTCGGACTCAAGGATGCGGTTGCATCTGTCCAGCCGTTCTTCAACGGGCTGTCCGCGGCCGTTCGGGAGAACGAGGAACAGATCCGGAGGGCCTTCCTCCCGGCGCTGTCGAGGATCAGCGACGCATTCCGGACAATGGGAACCGACGGGGGGCAAGCGTTCGTCTCGTTCATCACGAACATGGGGCGTGCGTTCGATCTGCTCACCCGGATGGGGCCGTTGATTCAGCACCTTGCGGAGCTGATGTTGGCCCTGTGGGCGGTCAACCGGATCGTGACATTCGCCCGATTCGTCACCGGTACCGCGGTGCCGGCGCTGATGAAGATGGGTCGTGGAATGCGGGTCGCGACGATGGCGGCTGGGGCCCTGGGGCTGGCGATCGAGGCGGTCTACCTCGGGCTTCAGTTGTACGAGGCCAAGGTCACGGAGATGGAGCGGCAGAAGTCGGTCCAGGAACAGCTCGGAGAGCAGCGTGAAGCCCTGGATCTGCTGAAGGAGGGATACGAAGACGTCCGCCAGTCCTACGAGCGGGCCAATGCATCGATGACGGACTCAGCCGGCGAGCTGATGTCAGCCCAGACTGAGCTTGCGCTTGTGCTAGAGGAGGGTGACGACGTCGATCCGGGGTACCTCCAGCACCTCCGCGAGCGTGTTCGGATCACCCAGAACACCCACGACATCAATGTCCAGGCGAACGCACAAGCACAGCAGGCATGGGAAAACGAACGGAGGCGTGCGGGGACACTCCAGCGGAACATCGCCGGCCTGGAGAAGCGCCAGCAACTCGACGAACAGAACGCGGCTGCGGTTCGTGCGGCCCGGGCTGAGACCGAACAGGCGGAGCAGGATCAGGCCCGTGCCCTGGAGGCCCAGGCCCAGGCGATGGCCCGGCTCAATGCCGAGATGGCGGCGATCGATGGCGAAGAGGGCGACGGAGACGACCGGGTCGAGGACCGGGAGGCTGCGGCTGAGGCTGTCGCGGACATCGAGTACCAGCTCGGCTTGGAGCTTGCCCGGATCACGGAGGGCGAGACGGCTGCCTACATCATGGAGCAGCGACGCCGGAAGGAGGAGACGGAGCAGACCTACAACGACCTGATCGCGCTGTACGAGGGCGACGCGGAGAAGGTCGCTCAGCTGGAGAAGGGCAAGTCCGATGCGGTCATCGCGATCAACGATCTGACCTCCTCGGAACTGGCGAAGCGGGACGCCGAGGATCGTGAGCAGCGGTCCAAGGACCAGGACAAGGAGGGGGACGACACGGAGACTTGGTGGGACCGGCTGATCGCGAAGGTCGGGGAGTACCGGGAGGCCCTCAGCGGGATCACGGGGGTCCTCCGTCGCGTCGGTCAGGCGATGACGTCGGCCTTCACCGGGGCTGTCTCCACCGTCTCCGGAGCCGTCACCGCGCTGACGGGGCTGACGTTCTCGCTGACCGGCCTCCTGAGCGGGATCGACGGTGCCCTGGAGGACGCCGAGGGTGACGCCACGCTGGCGGCCGAGGCCTACGTGGACGAGATGATCGCGGGGGCCCGCACCTACCTCGCAGTCCTGGTCGAGGGGATGCCGGTCGCGATCAAGGCGCTCATCGACGAGGTTCCGACACTCATCCAGGAGGTCGTCAACGCCCTACCCGGGCTGTTCCAGTCCATCGCGGCCCTGATCCCGGACCTGCTCTCAGCGGTCATGGCGGCTTTGCCGGGCATCCTCGACGGCCTGCTGGTGGCGGCGGAGGTCTTGATCCAGGAGGTCATGGCCGCGCTTCCGCTCATCATGGACGCGCTGGCCACCCTCATCCCCTCCCTGGGCCCGGCGATTCAGTCGCTCCTGGGGATGGTCTTGGATGCGCTGCCCAGCATCCTGGAGACGGTCCTGAGTGGGCTCGGCCCGCTCATCGGCTGGTTCATGGACTTCGTCCCGGCGCTGATCGGTCAGGTCGTCGACGCAATCCCCTCGATCCTGGTCGGGATCGTGAAGGGGATCACCGGGGCGATGACCTCCGGCGGGGCCGGGGCTGGGATCGCCATGATTACCATGTTGCTGGAGTCCATCCCGGCGATTGTGGAAGCCGTGATCGAGTCCGTCCCAGGCATGGTTCAGGCCATCGTCGAGGCCTTGCCGCTCATCATGAACGGGATCATCGCCCAGCTTCCTGCCCTGCTCTGGGCCCTGAGCAGCATGATCCCAGAGCTGTCCCTGGCCCTGGCGATGATGGTGCCGGACATCATTGAGGCCATCATCCGGGGGATCTACAACGCCCTCGCGGACGGCGGTGCGCAGGCGATCCTGGACGACTTCATCGAGCAGATCAAGGCTGCCTTCGTGGAGCTGTTCGACGAGATCGTTCAGGTCCTCCGGGACCTCTGGGCGGACCTCCTGTCCATCGGATCCGGCGGGTACGAGGGCTCTGGCACAGGGTCCGCTTTCGCGGCCTCGGGTCTTGACTACGTCCCCGCCCCGATGCGGGTGACGGTCCACCCCGGAGAAGCAGTCGTGCCGGCCGACAGGAACGCCAGGACTGCATCAGGCGCTACCGGGACCCCTCCGGCCGGGGCGCCCCCAGCGGAAGGCGGAGGGACCACCCTGGACCTCGCCCTGCTCCTGGACGGGCGGGTGGTCGATGCAGTCCAGGTCACGGCCCTGGAACGGGGGCAGGCTCCCCGGATCGCGCAGCGACTCCGCAAGGCCCAGGGCGGGATCGTCGGGTTCAGCCGGGGTAGCTTCAACTCCTGGAGTAGCTGATGCCGGCGCCCCCCCGCTCGTTCCTGATCATCCCGGACCCGCTCGTCGTGGGTTCCGGGGCCGGGCTCGTCGAGTCCTACACGTCTGCCGATGGGCTTTACCCAGACGTGGCCGTGCCGAGGATTGCGAACCAGGGCGCCGTGACGTTCCAGCAGTCTGGGACACCCACGACGGAGCGGGACCTGACCTATCAGGTCGTGGCATCTGGCGGGGTCTGGCGGGAAGGGACCTGGGCTTGGAAGCGCAAGGCAGACAGCTTCGCTGCGACCGACATCGGCTGGCGGGGGGCCAACGACAACCGCTACAGCCATGCCCCGCACGGAGTTGTCGAGGCCAACGCCACGTGGTCCGCGTCCTGCGCCTTCATGCGCTCGCTCCAGCGCGAGTTGGTCTACCACGTCAAGGCCAACGGCACCCTGGAGGTCTACTACCGGGACATCCCTGACGACCACATCTACGGGGACTCGGCCAGCACGGCCCCCTGGACCCAGGCTGACGTGGTCGATACCGTCGCCCAGGACGACATCGTCCTGAACGGGAACGATGAGCTGGACCTGATGGACGTCTGCGAGCTTCGCGACGGGGACCTGCTCATGGTCACCGCCGACACGACGATGCACTTCCGGGACATCACGGTCTGGATCAGCGAGGACGGGATCAACTTCCGGCCGGTCGCAGATTGGGTGCTGTCGCGGTTCGGAACGTTCGGAAAGAACAAGCACAACGAGTACGGGGGCTGGTACCTGGACCGCTCCGGGGACTACGTCCGGCTCTGCTTCCTCTGGTACGACACCGACAACCTGGGTGGGGCTGGGGCCGGCTGGTACCTGCGCACCCTGATCTCCTCGGACCGCGGAGCCTCGTGGACCGAGGTGACGGTGATCAACGCCACGTATCAGCCCTTTGAGGCGGCAGTCGGGATCCAGTTCACTCGCTTCTTTTGCATGGCAGGCCTGGACGACGACGCCGGTACCTTCCTGCTCTTCGTTCGGGACAGCCAGCAGATCACGGACGTCCACCGTGCTTCCGGATTCGACGGCTGGGCGGTCGAGTCCGGGCTCCAGCTGACCCATCCTGCGAACACGATCGTCCGGGGCATGGGGGCAGTCAGGGGTCCTACGTGGTTCATGCTCTTCATGCTGACGTCGCCCCCAGACCCGGCCGCAGCCGCGACTGATGTGGACTTCGACCTGTACCTCGCAGACCCGCGGGACATCACGAATACTTCGTCCTGGCGGGTCGGGGGCTCGACCTACCACCTCACGGGGGTCGCTCGGTACAACCCGAGGCACTTCAAGCTAGCCAACTGCGGTCACTACGTCTCAATGGTGGGCCCGCTGTTCGACGCCGATACCGAGACCCACCCCGACGACGGGCTGCTCTACCTCCGGTGGGGTGGTTGGGATCCTCTCCCGGCCGAGGAGCGCAGCCACCCGATGTTCGAAGACGCGCATCCGTACCAGCACCAGCCCGGGGACGTGCCAGTCGGCTACGGGACGAATCAATATATTCACCGGCTCCACCTGATCGCCTGGGACGTCTGGACCGGGGCTCCGGCCCCGTCTGGCGCTGCTGACGTTGCAACCACGACCCCATGGACCCGGTCCGCCCATGCCTTGACGACCCAAGCCTGGAACCCCTGGGAGTTGGCTTACGCCGACGTCGTCTCGTCCGTGAACCAGTGGACGAATCAGTACGTAGACGCCACCCCGACGTGGTCCTGGGCGTGTGCGGCGACCCCTGAGGGCGGCACCGATCAGTTCGGCTGGTCCTGCCTGGAGGTCATCATCCGGGTGGCCAACGGCGGCTCGACTTCCAACGATGACGTGGCCTGCCGGCTCAAGTCCTACGACGTCAACGGGGCCTCAGGTCACGAGATCGACGTCTCGATGCGCTTCGCTGCAGCGGGCGTGGACGTCTACGACAACGTTGCTGCGGCGTCGGTGCTCTCGGACCTGACCCTGGCTCTCGGGACCCGGTTCTACAAGTTCCGGCTGGTCTTTATCACCGAAGGCGTGACCGGTGGGAATCCCTGCAAGGTGGCTCTCTGGTATCGGGACGAGGAGACCGCCGGGTCGACGTGGCAGTATGTTGGGCACGCGGACCTGGACGAGGGCGGGGCACACGCCACGCAATCCCTGGAGTGGGGCCACCTCCGGTCCTTCAACGTCGGCGCGACCCCCCGTCAGTCCCGATGGCGTCGGTGCGCCCTCATGGGTCCGCACGATGGCGGCGGGTCTCGGAAGGTGCCGAACCTCTGGTACAACCCGCTGACGTCGGTGGAGGACACGATCCTCGACAACCTCCGGGGCCGGGTCATGAGTCACGACGAGATCCTCGTCGAGTCTGGGGTCTACGCGGTGGCCGGCGGTGGCGGCGGGTTCGAAGGGGACATCTACGACGGCGAGGTTATCCCCGGCTACGCGCCCTCCAACGTGGCCAGGATCGCGTCGCCGCGGGTCGGTTGGCGAGGGTCCGTCCCGGCGGCGGGAGCCTCCCAGTCCGACGTGCTGATCTTCGACGCCGGACACGAGCGGTCCGTCGAGCGCTTCCAGCATCACTCCCTCGGCCTGTTCGGCCTGAACGACCGCACGGTGATCGTCGACTACGCCGACGATGCTGCCTTCACGACTGGCGTTGTGGCGGTCGGGACCCTCGACACTACCCGCTGGGGCCCGCTCCGGGTCCAGACCGCTGAGGGCAACGTCCTGACCCTGACGGCCTCGCAGTCCGGCTTGCCGCCGCTGGGCTCGATCCCGTCCGACCCCGCCCGCGGAGTCACCCACTACCTGCGGGTGACGACCCCGGGGCCGGCGACCTCCAGCCTGATCGAGGGCCAGACGTTCCGGGTCCTGATGGAGGAGCACTCCGGCGACCAGCGGTCCTACCGTCTCGACACCGGGACGGACCTGGCGGACTACGCTCCGGTCCTGGGCTCGTCGGTGGTCATCTTCTCCGACCGCGGCGTCCTGATCTACAGCTCCGCCATCCAGGCCAAGCGCTACATGCGCCTGCAGTTCCCTGCCGAGTTCACTGCGGACACCGGAAGGCACCAGCTCGGGTCGATGATTCCAGGGGTCTCGGTGCCGTTCGACGTCGCCCTGGACTGGACGCACACCGACGCCGAGGCACCGAACACCTCCATCCACCGGACTCGGGGGGCAGTGCGCTGGGGCTACCAGGAGGCGCCGCCTCAGCGGACGTGGCAGGGTCGGGTGGTCGGGGACGCCTCCGGCTGGCGCGAGAGGATCCGCCCGTACCTGCGAGCGACCGCTCGGCACGACGTCCACCCGGTCGTCCTGGTCACCGACGAGACGAAGCTCCTGGACCCGGACCGCGTGATCCTGGGTCACATCAAGTCCGGCGCCCAGCTGTCACAGCACGGCTGGAAGTGGGACTCGGCGGCATCGACATGGTACCCCGTCGGGGACCAGGGCCTGAAGCTGATCGAGGAGTCGTAGCGTGGCGTGGAGCAGGACCAGCCTGGAGCGCGGCTCCCGGGCCCGGAGGCTGTGGCGGGACCGTTGGCACGGGCCTCACGGGTCCTGGTCCCAGGCGTGGTTCGACCTACTCCAGGCGGACCCCCTGCTGTCCCGGAGCGCCCTCGTGCTGGACCTCAGGCTCGGCGGCGACGTCAGGGTCATGGTCGCGACCCGGGACGGCCTGACGGCAGCCTCGCTGCCCGCAGGGGTCACCGCTGGACCCCGGATCGCCTACCGGGCCCTGCTCAACGAGGAGCCCAGGATCGGGGTCGCCTACACCCCTGGGACCGGTCCGGCTGCGGCGCGGAGCCTCCCGGTCTCGGTTGGCATCCCGCTGGAGGACATCTGGGCGTGGGTGATGGCCCGGTCCCGGATGGTCGCAGGCTGGGGCGAGGCCTATCTGATCGCCGACGGTGTCGCCTACGAGAACCGGCTGGTGATCCTGCGCGGGGACATCGACGGTGGGGCCTCGTTCGGGGCGTCTGGCGAGAACCTGGACGTCGAGCTGGTCGACCCCCAGCTGTCGGCCGATCTCGCGATCACCGAGTACATCGCCGACACCGATCGGCTCTCCGACGTCCCGGACACCTCCGTGGGGCAGCGGTACCCGCTCGCGATCAACGCCCCGGTGGGGGTCCCGCTCATGCGGACGACTGCAACCACGCCTCCGACCTGGATGGTCTCGGTGGGGCACGAGCACACGGTCACCGTGGTCCGGGTCGACGGGGTCTCCTACGGCTCCGGCTCCCCCGAGTACCCCTGGGCGGTCAACTACCTGTCCGACGCCAAGGGGGCGCCCTACACCGCGGTCGTGTTCTCCTCCGGAACCGGGGCCTGGGACGACACCACCGCCGTCCACGCGGACCTCGCGATCCGGACCGACGTGGACACCGTGCCGCTCAGGAACGTCATCGACACGATCCGCTACCTGCTGGAGCAGTGGTCTGCGCTGGGGCCCACCGGGGTCTCCGACGAGGTCTTCGCCAGGGCCGGCGGCAAGGTCCCGGACAAGATCGGGCCCCGGGTCTACATCAACGGCTCCGGTTCCGGCTCATCTGCCCGGGCGATGCAGTACGTGGAGCAGACCATCTGCGCCTGCTACCCAATGATCTCGATGGTCTGGCAGATCGGCGGCTATGGGCCGGTGGTGACGGACCGCCGGGCCCCGTCGGTGGCGAAGTGGATCGTGGGTCAGGGCCCAGTCCTCTCCCGGGTCGGTGACTGGCAGGAGACCCCCAAGTCCGCGCTGTTCAACTGGATCACCGTCCGCTACGACTACGACCCGGTGGAGGACGTGTACCGAGGCGTGGTCCACCGGGACCCGACGAACAGCCTCATCTGCCAGATCTCCGAGGAGCAGGCCGGACCCCGAGACAGGGACCCCATCGAGACCCCCTTGATCGGAACCGCTGGAGAAGCGACCTGGGTGGCGGACTGGCTGGTAGAGCATCAGGCGATCCCGTCCTACGACAAGACCTACGAGGGCGAGCCCGGGATCCTGGTCAAGTACCGGCTCGGGGACAACGTCGATCTGGTCGACGAGAAGATCCACGGGGTCACCTTGGCGGCCCCGGTGAAGGCCACGATCATCGGGATCGAGCGGGTGTCCAGGTCCAAGGTCGAGGTCCGGCTCCGCATCTGGGCGCTGTACCCGAACCTCGGTGGAGGGGCCCGGGCCAGCGAGGGCGCTCCACCGATCGAGGCCGGACAGTAGATGGTCCATGTGGTAGGGTCCTGGCTTCCCCGAGGAGGTCCCCGTGCAGCTTCAGCTCGTGTCCCAGATCGCCCGCCTCTCCGCCAAGGTGCCGGCCTTCGTGTTCGATGTCGCTCGGAAGGTGATCGACGACGTCACCGACGACGGCCACCTGGACCCGGACACCGCGGAGGCCACGGCCCGCGCAGCCAGCGCTGAGGCCGGGGACCTGCTCAAGCTCAAGGTCAAGGGCGTGGACGTCGTCGACGAGGACGCCCAGGCGGACCTCGCCGCGTTCGTCGCCCGGGTCACCGTGGCGCTGGTCGAGGCTCTCCGGCCCGGGTAGGGCTACCCCCTGAGGATCGCCTCCAGGGCGTCCACAGCGGCTTCCAGGCGCTCGCCCGACGTCCGGGACACCAGGGACCGGGCGCGAGCCCTGAGAGCGTCCTGGCGCGTCTCCTCGGCTACCTGGGGGTCGGGGTGTGCCCCGGCTCGCCAGACGGTGGCCTCCCGGCCGGACGTGGTCTTGCGGGTCTGGCCGCTGTCGTGGATCAGCCCGCCCAGGACCAACTCCCGACGCCGGGCGGAGGCGGTCTGGTGCTTGAGGTTGAGGGTGTGCTCGATCTCTTCGTCTGTCAGCCCGTTCCACGGGCCGGCGAACGAGGGCCAGCGCCCAGACGGGTCGACGGCTGGCGTCAGGAGTCTGCACGAGAGCCTGATCATCATCAGGACCCTGGCCCGCAGGGTGCCGGCGACCGGCTCGATCGCGGTGGCGGCGGCAGCGCTGGTCTCAGACCCGGCAGCGTGCCCGGGGCCCGTCGGGTAGCCCCCTCCAGGGTCGGCCCAGGACGGACGCGCCGAGTGCATCAGTCCACGCTGTCCTCGTCGACGCTGTCCTCGTCGCCCCTGCCCTTGTCGGCGGGCTTCTTTCCCCAGGCCTGATCGGAGATGGACCCGACCCGGAGGCGCTGGATGCAGGACAGGTGGACGTCGCGCTCGGAGAGGTCACGCCCCCACTGTCGGAGCCGAAACACGAGGTCCCCCTCGACGAACCGCTTGCCGCAGATGGGGCAGTTCGGGAACCGGCTCACGAGCGACCTTCATCGGCGCGGGCCTGCTCTACGGGGATGGCTTCGGCCCGGTCGGAGCGGGGGACCCTGTTGACGTTCCACGTTCCGGCCTTGTCGAGGTCGTCCGTGTACCCCAGGCCGCTGGGCCTCCAGTAGGCTCCCCGACCAAGGCGGTGCTCGGGCTTCACCCGGAGGACGACGCGATCACTCACGAGGTGGTCCTCGACTGAGGGCTCGGCTCGATCATCCAACGGTCCGGCTCGGCCACGATGCGGTACCCGGTCCACTGGCACAGTGCCATCAGGACGGCCCAGGGTGGCACCCGCCCATCGGACCCGGTCGCCCACTGTGAGACGTGCTGGGGCGGGACCTCAAGCAGCCCGGCGAGGTCCCGGTAGGTCCGTCCGCGCTCGCGCTCCACCCACAGCTCCCGCAGCTGCCGGAAGAGTCCGTTCAGCGGGGGCGACTGCCCAGGCTGGGCGAATACTCCCAACGGGGCATCAGCGGTGGTGGTCGCGGGGGGCATGGGGTCAGTAGCCATCAGAGGCCCATTCCGCGACGCAGGCGCTCGATCCGCTTGTTCCTGGCGGTGATCCCGATGCCCAGGCCGTCCCGGACCTCGTCTCCGGTCCAGCCCTCCACCCGGCTGTCGAGGGCCTCCTGCTCCTCGGGGGTCGCAGCCTCGTAGGCGGCGCGGGCATCCACCCCGGCCTCGATCACCCGGACGCTGCCCCAGGTCGCCTCGCGGTACTGGAGCGGATCGGGCTCGGCCGGGTTCATCCCGCAGGAGATCACCTTGCCGTACCCCCTGGCCCGGGTCTCGTTCGTGGCGCACCGGCGGACCTGCCAGTAGATCCAGGTCTCCGGTGACCCCTTGTCGGGCTTGTAGTCGGTGAAGCTGGAGACGATCACCTCGGTCGCGGCCTGGGCCAGCTCGTCGGCATCGGTGCCACTCTTCAGGGCGAGCCCTTCAGCGTAGCGCTTGATCGTGTCGTAGTGGGCCATCGCGAACGCCCAGGCGGCGGCGCGGACTGCGGGTGTCTGGGGGGTGGTCATCGATGCCTCCGGTCGGTGCCCGGCGTCCCGGCCGGGCGGGGGAATGGTAACATGGTCGGCGTTAGGCGGTCAGGCTTCGGCTCCGGGAGTGGGGAGCCCCGTGGCCAGGACGTGGCCGTCCGCCACGAGGCTGTGGAGCTTGGCGGTGCGCCGGGTCAGGCCCTCATCGGTGCGGGACCGGAGAACCGCCAGGATCGTCGGGACGTCCGCGGGGCGTAGGACGTCGATGCAGTGGAAGCCGGGGACCCGGATCGTCTCGGTCCCAGCGTAGTCCTTGAGGGGCCGGGTCATCCGGTGCCTCAGGACGTCGATGACTCCAGGAACGTGGGTCATCCGGACCCGGACGGTCCAGCCATCCATCGGGACCCGGACCCAGGGGTCATTCATCAGGGCGAACCCTCCGGGGTCGAGGACCAGGGACCGGAGCCGCCGGACCTGGATCGGCTCGGCGCCGTAGGTCTCGCTGAGGTACCGGCGCACGGGGCCTCCCAGGCCGGGGGCGCAGTAGTGGTGCCGGATCTTGGAGTCCCGGCTGTAGGCGAGGTGGATGATGCGGCGGTCGCGGGTCGTGGCCTTCATGACTTCTCCGTGATGGCGGCCTCGGCCGCCGTGCGCGCTGTCGCCATGCCGCACTTGGCACGGTCCTGCACCATCCATGTCAGGTCCTCAATGGTCAGTGCTGTGTCACGGCACTTAAAGTACGCGACCAGCCTCTCAGCGGCTTTGGCGGCCCTTGCTGCGGTGGCGCTCCCCCATCCCGGCGGGCGTGGGGTAGGCGCCGGCTTCTCCCAGCACGCCCAGCAGCCACGGCACCCGTTCGCGGCACAGGCGCCGCGCGTGATCGCGCGGCTCCCCCGGTTGTAGGCAGCGCCGCCCATCAGAGCACCCCCATGCCCTGGTGCTGGGCTTCGTTGCCCTTGGTCACGATGGAGTAGAGGGCCGGGCCCATGCCATCGAGGAGAACCAGATCGGTGGGGATCGGGAAGATGGAACGGAGGTCCTGGACCTCGCCGTCCCGGTTGCGGACGGTGATGGTGAGGGCGGCGTGGCCGCCGAACACCGAGGCCCGCACGGGGAAGGGAAGTTCCCGGTTGTCGATGGAGGACTGGATGAGGGCGGTGAGGTTCTGGGCGGTCATGATGGCTCCGGTCAGGAGGTAAGGAGGGCTCGGGCGACGGCCAGGAACAGGGTCCATGCGCCACAGGTGGCGGCAAACGCGGCCATGGCCAGGACGTCCTCGGCCGTGGCCTCGCTCAGGTCGTCGGCCATGGTCCGGTGGTAGGTGGCTCGGTTCGGCTGGTTGCGGGTCATCGGGGGCTCCGGTCGGGCGGGGACGTCGCGTCCCTCTCGCCCCCTTAGCTAACCATGAAACGGTTACCGTCTACCGTCCTGAACGAGAATCTCGTAAGAAACTCACGAGCGGTACCTCCGGGCCGATCTCCGGGCCCGGGGGAGCAGGGTGCCGGGCGGGGCCTCCGGGGTCCAGGCGTTCCATGCGGCGCGGAGGGCCCCCCGCTGGCGCCCGGAGAGGGTAGGCCGGCCAGCGTCGCCCTCCAGGATCCACCAGAGCGCGGTCTCGGCCACCCCAGGCTCCGGTCCGGCGACCTGGGCGGCGTAGAACCGGCGGAGGTCCGGGTGGACTTCCCGCCAGCGGCCGGCCCAGCGGCGAAGCCCTGCGACCTGCGCCGGGGATAGGCTGTCTCGGTCCCGCATGGCGCCCGCCAGAGCCTCCAGGCTGGCGCCGATGGGTTCCCACGGGGCGAGGTCCCGGAGGACACCTACCTCCAGGCTCAAGGCGATCAGGGCCAGCCGGGCGTCGGTCATGGCGGCGCGTCCTTCCAGCCGGCCTCGACCCGGGCCGCCCTCAGGCCGTTCTCCGCGTCCCGGAGCCGGCCCTTGGCATGGCGGACGTGGGCCTCCTTGCGGTGGACCAGTTGCTCCAGGGCCTCCTGCCTCGTGGTCCTGAACCGGCGAGACCTCCTGCTCACCCAGGCCTCCCGTCCGGTCCTGATGTGCCGGGCCCAGGCGCCTCTCGGGGTCAGGCGGTCGACGACGTGCTCCTCAACCTCCACCAAGGCTCGCGGACCCCACGGCGAGGGCCGCCACTCGCCGTTCAGGTCGGTACCCCCGAGGGCCACCATCCGGATCCGGGCTTGGAACAGGATCTCGCCGACGGTGAACGTCATCCCGGCACCCGCACCGACCGAACCAGCGGGGCCTCCTCTGGGCCTTTTTCGTGGGCCTCGATCCGGACCACCTTGACTGCCAGCCACTCGTCCTCCAGTCGTCGTGGGACGTAGCCGCGCTGCTTCATGGCCCACCGCTCCTCGCCGTCCGGCTGTCCGGTCGTCCAGACCCGGTAGCCAGGGGTGCCCTCGGGATGACCAGAAGTCGGGCGACCACGGCGCTCCAGAGCGGCGAGGTCGTCGGGGTCGATGGGCAGCATCCCTCGGCGGACGTAGACCCTGTCGTGGGCTCGGACGGTCCAGCGGTGGGACATGCGGCGCCGGGCGTAGGGCTCCCACTGGCGTCTCGCACGGTGCCGGATCACGGTCGGCTTGACCTCGACCCGGTGCCACTGGCGGGGGACCACTCGGAGGTCCGGCGGGAGCCGGCGCTGGTGCTTCCCGATGCGGCGCCGCAGCGACTTCGATGTGCCGTGGGTCTCGACGTGGACCGCGGCCTCGATGTCGTCCATGAACGACCGCAGGACCAGGGACTCCAGGAGCAGGGGTCGGGGCCAGCCTCCGATCACGCCCCGGGCCCAGCAGACGGCCATGCTGACGTCCTGGGGGACCCCCATGGCGAGGTGGCCCTCGACCCCGATGGGCTCGACGAACGCGATCACGGCCCCGCTGGGGGCGATCAGGTGGCCGTGGACGAGGGCCTCGGCGTCCGGGTACTCCCGGGCACCCGGCTCGTTGACGTGCCAGTACCGGGCGGTCACGATCGAGCCGTCTCCGTACCCCACGAACATGGCTGGGAACGGCCGGCGCTCCGGGATCGGCCAGTCCCGCGTGGACTCCACCGCGTTCGTCATCGTCACCCGGCCCTCGTCGGTCCAGGCGTCCCGGTTCGTGACCTCGTGGGTGAGGTGGAGGGCGTCGGCGATCGCGAGGTAGGCGCTCTCGGAGCGGATGCTGAACCCGTCCTGGCCGGCGTCGAACACCTCGGCCTGGGTCATCCATCGGTGGATGATCCGGGTGGGTGACGAGACCCGCTCACCGATCACCTCGGCGAGGGCGTCCAGGCTCTCGGATGAGTAGGTCGTGACGTGGTCCCGGAGCATCCCGCCTCCGGCGTAGAGGAGGCACCGTAGGTAGCCCTTGACCGAGGGGTTCACCGGGCCCTCCTCAGGGCACGGCCCAGCCGGCGGCTGACCTCGCCCTCGTTGCGGCAGGCGTCGACATCCACCATCTCGTCGCAGATGGCGGCCAGGGTCGGGCTGATGCTGCCCCCGTTGACGGTGAACCCGTAGACCCGCAGGCCCGTGCGCTTCGCGGCCTTGAGCCGCTCCAGGGTGGTCTCGTTGGCATAGGCCGCGCCGTCGGTCAGGAACACGAAGTCTGCGCGGGGCTCCGTGACCCCTGCGGCGAACGCGAACTCCAGGGGGCGGTCGAAGTTGGTACCTCCACCGGCCCCGACCTTGGCGGCCTCCAGGGCTGCAGCTCCGGGCGCGGTCTTGTCGGATGCCCGCTCGGACCCCAGGGCCAGGGTCCCGCCGGCCCACTTCAGGTCCCGGTACCCAGCCGGGGCCAGGATGCGTGGGCTGTGGACTCCGCTGTTGAACAGGGCGCTGTAGAGGGGGCGCCTCTCGCGGGCGGCCTGACCGATCATCGCGACGTGGACCGCCGCGCCCCACTCATTCGGGGCCCCGCCCATGCTGCCGGAGACGTCGCGCAGGAAGATGATCGGTCCGCGGCCCAGGGGCTCGTGGCCTTCCAGCTTGTACTGCATCGCCCGCCGCTCCGCGATCCGGGCCAGGGCGACCATCTCCAGGTCCGGGTCGACCAGCATCATCAGCTCGGTGGGGAGCAGGCGGGGAATGTCCGCGCCCAGCTCGATGTCGACCACCTCCTCGTAGGCGTCCGTCGACCGGGTCTCGGCAGCCCGGCTGGCGATCCTCCGGATGCGGCCGGCCATGCGCAGGATCCGCTGGAGGTCTGGCCGCTCGCTGACCGCCTGGATCAGGTCAAACCGGGCGGTGTCTCGCTGGAGGTCCGTGGGCGGTGTGGCGTCCATCCCGGGGGCCAGCCCGCCGACGGCGGACCGGGCATCATTGGTGCTCTCGGCCGCATCGCGGCAGGCTGCCCTCAGGGCCGCCCGGATCGCGTCGCCGGCCCCGACATCGGGTGGACCAGCTCCGGCGGCACCTGAAGGCCCCTGGGCCTGCTCCTGGCCGTCTCCGGCGCCGGGGGCGGCCGCCCCTCCACCGCCCGGGGTGCCGTCGGGGGCGCCGTCCTGGTTCCCGGGGTCGTCGCCGTCGGGGTTCCCGTCCTGTGGCGGTGGGGGTTCCTCGGCGATCAGGTCCGGCAGCCGGTCGCGGATCGCGTCCAGCATGGTCCGGGTCGCCAGGGCGCTGAAGTCGGGGTCGCCCCTGACGGACTGCCTCAGCTGCTCCCACTCGGGCATCTCGTCCAGGGTGTCGTGGATCCGGTCGACCCACCGCGGGGCCTCCGGCTTGTCCAGCTTCCCGGGGTCGGCGTAGAGCCGCCCGAACAGCTCGCGGCCGACTGCGGTGGCGAGGTCGGCGACGTCGTCGGCCTGGGCCTCGGCATAGCTGGGGTCAGTGCGGATCGGATCGTGGAGGGCGGTCTCGGACTCGGTGGTCGCGGCGCCGCGGGCCTCGTGGAGGTAGGCCTGCCACCGGGTCGTGTTGTGGGTCAACCGGCGGTGGGCCTCGTAGATCGGCTGCGTCATCTCGTGCTCCGTGGGGGCGGACCGTCCGGCCCGCCCCATCGATGTAACCGCCAGACTGTTAGCGGCTACCAGATTCTTAGAACCCCAGGACTGCGGCGTTGACCCGACGGGCGATCGCGGTGTGCATCCCGCGCACCTTGTCCCCGGCCTCGTTGATCGCGGCGGACGGTGTCAGCCGCCCCATCTCCTCGACCATGCCGGCGAGGGCCCGGCACAGCTCGGCGATCCCGGCCAGGACCTGGGGGTCCTTCAGGTCCGCGGTCGCTGCCCCGGCCTCGGTCCAGGCCGACGTCGCGGCGTCCAGGATGCGGAGGGCTGTCTCCAGGTCCGGGGACACCATCCGGGCGACCATCCCGTAGACCTTGGGGGCGTCCTCGGGGTCGTCCCAGAGGGCGTCGGCCATCGGCATCAGGTCCTCGGTCGTGGCGACGTCGCGGCCGGCCATGACCGCGGAGGCCTGGACCAGCTTGACGCACTTCCGCCAGCGCCGGTCGGACACCTCCAGCCCCTCCGCCATCATGGCTTCGGAGAGGTCGAGGATCGCGTCGATGATCCCGGACGTGTTGACCCGCTTCCTGGCTGCCCGGATCGCGTCCATCTGGGCCGCGCTGATCGTCGCGTTGACCTTGGGCTCGCCGGCCATGCTGAGCAGGGCCCGCCGGTTGTCCCGGTCACTGATGTACCGGGTCCAGCGCCGGACCAGGAACCGATCGAACAGGGCGCCCAGGTTCTCGTCCTGGGGCAGCTCGTTCGATGCGCCGACGCAGAACTGGAGGGGGATCTTGACCCGCACCCCGCCGTCGTCGAACTCGCGCTCGTTCAGGGCGGTCAGGTAGTTGTTCAGGATCGCGCTGGACGACTTGAAGACCTCGTCCAGGAACGCCACCTCGGCTTCCGGGAAGCGGCCGGTGGTGACCCGGCGGTACTCGCCGTTTCGGAGTCGGGCGAGGTCCAGGGGGCCGAACGGCTCCTCCGGGGTCGTGAACTTCGTCATCAGGATCGAGTAGTACCGGGCCTCCATGGCGTCTGAGAACGCCTTGACCAGTGCGGACTTGGCGGTCCCTGGGGGACCCAGGATCAGCATGTGCTCGCCTGCCACGGCGGCGACGGCGAGTGCGTCGATGTCGCCGTCGCGCTCGATGAAGGCTGCCTTGAGGTCTGCCTTGACCGCGGCGAGGGCGGCGACTGCGTCGACCAGCTCGGCGGCGGGGTTGATCGGGGTGGGCGTGGTCATCATCGTGCGCTCCGGTCGGTGGGGCGTGGGCCATCCGGCCCGCTCATTCCATGTAACCGCGAGGCTGTTAGCGGCAACGAGATGCTGCGAGATATTCAGGCCTGGGCGGGCGTGATCAACGGGGGCATCATCGGCCATCGGCAGGCCAGGACGTCTGACATCGGGTCTGGTGGGCCCAACGCCCGGGTCCAGCGGTCTCCCGGGCCCCCGGTCCCGTCGAACGGTCGGGACAGCTCCAGGACCGCCCTGGAGGTCCAGGCTCGGCCGACCACGGTGCGGACCACGTCGGGGTGTTCGTCGATCAACCCGCCGGCTGCGAGGTACCCGGTCAGCGCGGCCTCGTCGGCGGTCGTGAGGGGGTAGACCCCGACCCCCTCAGAGAGCAGGATCAGGGCGTCGGGCCTGTACATCTCAGCAAGCAGCGCCAGGACCACCTGCCGGCGCCGAAGGGGGACCCCGGCCAGGGGTGGAATGGCGTGGATCGAGTCCCCGACATGGAGCCACCACGTCCCGGCGAGTCGCTTGCTCGGGTCCCGCCTGGACCACGAGACCCCGACGTTCACAACGCCCCGCAGGCGGCGCTCCACGCCGTCGGGGACCTGGGGGGCGGGGGGCTGGCTGGGATGGCTCAGGGTGCTGCTCCGGCTGGCTGGTGCGTCGTCAGAGGGTAGCAGCGGAGACCCCCGATCGCGTCGGGGGTCTCGGTGGGGGCGGGCCGGGCTTAGATGCCCAGGCTCGACCTGAACTGGCTGATCATCTCGGCGCGGGGGGTGCCGGCGGGGACCGGGGTGTTCGTGACCCGGCTGACCGCGGTGGCGATCTCCTCGTCGCTCATGCCTTCGAACGCGGCCTCGGCCTCGTCCGGGGCCGCGGGATCGTCGGCGGTGACGATGACCGCTGCGGGCTCGGGGGTGGCCTTCTTCGGGGCCGGCTTCGCCTTGGGCTTGGCCTTCGACTTGGGCTTGGCCTTGGGCTTCGGGGCCGCCTTCTTCGGGGCCGCCTTGCGCTTGCGCTTGGGGGCCGCCTTCTCCGGCTTCTCCTCGGCCTTAACCTCCGGCTCCGGGACGGGCTCGGCGGTGCCGAACCGGACCCCGTCGGGCTCGCCGTGGACCCAGGCTGCCTCGACTCCGGCCGCCTTGGCTGCGGCCGCGCCGTGCCCGGACGTCCAGTACCGCTTCGTGGTCGCGGGCTTGGGCAGGCCCATCCCCTCCAGGTTGCCGACGCTGACGATCGCGCCCTTCCGGGCCTTGGCGATCGACGTCATCAGGCCCTTGAGGTAGGGCGGGAACCCGGCGGTGGCGGCCCCGGCGATCTCGACGGCGGTGACCTTGGCCTCGTCCAGGTCGCTGATCAGGTCGCCCAGCTCGACCTGGAGCGCGGCCTTGTAGAGGTCCGCGTGGTCGCGCAGGGTGACGAACTCGGCCATGACGGTGGCGACGGCATCCTGGCGCGGCGTGCGCTGGGCTTCCGTCCAGGCGGCCAGCCGCTGCCGGATGCTGCCCAGGCCGTCCTCCAGGTACGCCCGGGCGGACTCGCCGACGGACTTGACGGTGGCGCCGGTCCCGCGGAAGTGGGCGACGTTCAGGGCGCAGTCACAGGGGAGAGCGTCGAGACATGCGGCGATCCGCTCGGCGAGGTCGACGACGGGGCCGGGGACGAAGTAGAACCCGCCCTGGCGCTTCCGCAGGGGGAACGCGCCCACTCCGGTCAGGGGCCCGTTGACGACCTTGCTCCGGACGAAGTCGTATCCGAGGTAGTCGATCCGCTCCTGGGCCGCCTTGACGAAGGTGCTGGCCTCAGGGGTGGAGCCCTGGAAGAGCCACCCGGGCTGGTTCAGGTCGTAGAGGACCGTATCGAAGTGCTCCCAGCGGACCTTCTTGGAGGCCTGCCGGTCGTCGGACAGCTTCTCGTGCTTGAGGAGCGCCACCTCGATGATGCCGTCGTCGTAGGTCTTGATCCACTCGGCCTTGATCTTCGTGGACCCGAACCCGCGGCCGTTCGACTTCGCGTAGGACGACGCCGTCTTGCGGACGGCCACCTCGTGGTCGATGTCGGGCACCTCAATGTCGCTGTCCAGGTTGAACCGCTTGAGGGTCGCCCGCATCTGGTCGGGGGTGATCTTGACGGATTCGAAATCCCACCAGACCAGGGCACCGACACCTGCGTCGGCCTTCTCCTGGAGGCGGGTCCCCTTGGGGGTGTTCGTGGTCTTCGCGGTCTTGGTGGTCATCTTTCGCTCCGGGTCTGCGGCGGGCGTCATCGCCCGTGCTCATCGTATCTAACCGCAAGACCGTTAGCGGCGACCGTTTGCCGGAGAAAACTCGCGAATCTCGCCCAGGCGCGCGGTCGACCCTGCGGGCGGCGCATGGTAGAAGGGGTCACCGGTCCCGCTCTTGACCCCAGAGTGCGGCGGCCCCGGGCGCGTCAACGCCCAGGGCCGTGATTCGGACCGCGATTCCCAGCAGCGAGCCCGACCACATGATGATATCAGCCGACGCGCCCCGCGTCACCCCCTTCACGCTCTCCGCCGCAGTCAAGCTCCACCCAGACGCCCTCTCCCGGGCCCTTGACTCCGTCCCAGAACGGCTCTCCGGGCGAATCCGCGCCAGCATGGGTGTCGTCGCCAGGAAGATCAGTCCGTGGCCCGGCTGTCCGGATGGCGACGGCTGGGTGGAGGTCTCCGTCCGCTACCTCGCTCGGGGCGTCGACCTTCCGCAGACCTCAGCGTGGCGCATCCTCCGGCTGGTCATGCGCCTTCTGGGGGCGTCCGCCTACCGCGGCGACACCCCGGAGCGGCAGCGCTTCATCCGGGAAGTCCTGGGCCGAAGGAAGGTCCCCAGGGGGTGCATCTGGCGGATCCCCGGCCCCGCGGCCCGGGCGCTCCGGGCCGCCCTCGACCGAGGCGACGTCGCCTGGACCCTGCCCCATTCCCTCTCCCGGCGGCGCTGGTTCCCGGTGACGGGCTGGAAGGCAAGCTCCAAGGGGACCTGCCGGTGCCCGCACCCCGAGCACGACGAGGGATCACCCTCTCGGCGCAGGCTCCCACGCCGGGGCCGGGCCACCTGTGCCTATACCCGCCACGGGGACGGCACCTACCACCTGACGTGCCAGACCTGCGTGGACGGGTACGGGCGCCCCATCACCCTATTCGGGGTCGTGGACGACACCTCCGGCCGCCTGGAGGCGTCCCTGACCCACCGGGCGATGGCCGGCGGGGGCAAGGACGGGGCAGACACTGGCTGGTACTTCAGCGGGGACGAACGCCACCGCTCCACCCGCATCATCTACCCGAACATGCGGCTTGACCCGTCAACATCTGGCAGAGAGTCCAGGCCGAGTCCGGAACCGATCGGGGTCACCGTCCGGTCCGCCCCCCCGGCCGCGGTTTCTACCCCTGCCGGGCGCCAGCCCGCGAAGTCTTTTGTTCCAACGGAACAGGTCCTTGAGATTGCTACACTTTCTCCAGATGACGTGATCCCGTACAGGATCCTTGATCGCGCGGGAGAGCAGGTCTTCCCGCCCCTGGCTGAAGGTACTTCGTTCCAGCCCCAGATTCCGGGGGGTTGCGAGCCCCACCCAGGCGATCCCGTCGCGGCTCCCCCGGGCCCGGGCTACGGTTAGGCACGGGACCCCCGACGCCCTCACCCGTGTCATCCGGGAGAGGGGTACGACGACGGGGCGCCCGTCGCCCCACGCAGGCCTGAGAGGGCAACTGCTCCGGGGCACGTTCCGGTAGCCGCCCCCGCTCGGGACCCTGGGTGGGGGCGGCAGACGGGAGCAGATGAGGGCGTGTGGAGAAGAAAAGCGATCTGTACGATGCGCTCGCGAGAGCATGGATCAGGTCAGGTCATCTCGCCTGAAGCGGCCCCGGGAGCTGCCAAGGAGATTGCTGGTTCGAATCCAGCCACGTCCACGTCTTCCCGGAGGAACCCATGATCCAGGCCGTCCGAGTACACGTCGGGGCGACCGTAGTGATCGAGCGGGCGTGGCTCCCGGAGTCGGCCGTCCGAGACCTGCGGGCCCGGACCACCTTCCGGCACCCTGACGCGGACCGGGAGGGCTACCCCAGTCACGTCCGGCTCATGGACCGCGTGGGCGATCGGTGGTTCCGTCTGCCACGGGGTTCGGTGGAGATGGTTCGTCGGGTCCTGGGGCTCCACAGGGTCCAGGTCGAGGTCGTGCGTCACGGTGTCGTCTCCAGACCGGCGGGGGACGTGGTTCTCGCGTCAGCGGTCGACTCCCAGCTCCGGGACTACCAGAGGGCGGCGGCCTCCGCTCTGCTCCGCTCCAACGAGGCGGTGATCCAGGTCCCGACGGGGGGCGGCAAGACCCGCCTGTGCGTGGCCGCAGTCCTGGCGTCCAGGCAGCCGGCCCTGGTGCTGGTCCACACCGAGGACCTGCTCGATCAGTGGCGGGAGGCGTTCGGGTACCACGGGGTCCGGGTCAGGGCGATCGCGGGCTCGGGATCGCGATGGACAGCGCTTGGCGCTGGGGAGATCGCGGTGGGGATGGTGCAGACGATCGCCCGCGACCTGGGCCGGGCCGGCAACGTCCTGGGTTCGGCGGGGGTGGCGGTGTTCGATGAGGTCCACAAGGCGCCAGCGGCCTCGTGGATGGAGGTGGCGAGGCGGCTTCCGGCTGCCCACCGCTGGGGCCTGACCGCGACCCCGGAGAGGGCCGACGGTCTGGGGTTCCTGATCCCACTCCTGGTCGGGCCCATCGTCTACAGGCTGGCCTCCGAGATCTTGATCCGGCGGGGATTCCTGGCGTCGCCGACGATCCTCCCGGTCGACTCGGGCTGGGCGCCACCGCCGGAGTGCTTCGACGCTCGGCGCCGGTTGAAGTACGCGACCGCGCAGACCAAGGCCTGCGGCTCCGCGGGGGTCCTGGATCGGGTGATCCGGCTGGCGGCTCACGGTGCTGAGCACGGCCGCTCGGGGCTGGTCCTGGTCCCGCGGGTGCCGGCTGTCCGGGCCATCGTGGAGGGTCTGAGGGCCGACGGGATCGCCGCGGTCGGCATTCACGGGACCACAGCCCGGAGCGAGCGCTCGGGAGGCATCGACGCTGCCCGGGTCGGGGACGCTCAAGTCCTGGTCGCGACGACCCTGGCGGACGAGGGCCTGGACGTCCCAGGCCTGGATTGGGGGGTGTCGCTGATGTCGGGCCGGGCGGCGGGCCGCGCGAAGCAGCGCCTGGGGCGCCTGCTCCGGCGCTCCGGCCGTCCGCCGGTCTGGTTCGAGCTGGTCCACCAGGGTAAGCACTACGACCGCCAGTGGCGGGACCGGGCGAGGACCTACCGGGGCGAGTACGGCGCGGGCTCGGTGCCCCACCCGCAGCCCATGTCCGTCGATGACGCCCTGCGGGTCGCTGGGGCTGCACCGCCTGACCGCCAGCGACAGGCCCGGGGCAGGTAGGCGGACAGAAGCTGTCCGCACCCCTCCTGGACCCGGTCGCGGCTGCCCGGTCCAGGGCTAAGGGGGCGCATGACCCCGACCACGAACCCCACCCAGATCGAGCGGTATGACCGCGCCCCGATCGGCCTGCCCGACCGGGCCGTGACCATCTCGCACTCCACGCTGATCCAGGCCCACTGCCCCCGGCGGTACCTGCTCCGGCGGATCGAGGGGTTGCGGCCGAAGCGGATCCGGCTGGCGCCCACCTATGGGTCCCTCTGGCACCGGGTCAAGGAGCACGTCCACCGGGCGTGGCTCCAGGACCGGGCGCCCACCGAGCAGGAGATGATCGGGGCGGAGTGGGAGGCGGAGCAGACGCTCCTCGGGTTCGTCGACAAGGACCAGATGACCGAGGAGGACGCCGACGGCCTGATGCTGCGGCTGCGGGGGAACCTGGAGGCGTGGCTGCGCATGAACCGCGGCGGTGCCCCACCGGAGTCCTACCGGCTGGTCGCCTACGAGATCGGCCTCGCCATGCCGATCCGGACCCGGTCCGGCCGGGTCTACGCCCCTGAGGTGCCGGTGGTCCGGGACGGGGACGTCTGGCGGCTGGCCCGTCCCGGGGAGCGATCCCGCGCCTACGTGGTCCGCTGGCCCTGGTACTTCGTGGGTCGGCTGGATCAGCTGATGGCGCACCGCTCGTCGGGGGTCCTGTGGGTGTCCGACGACAAGACGTCGGCCTCGCCCGGGGACATGCTCACCCGGTTGTCGAATGACCCCCAGGTCCCGGGCTACCTGTCCCTGGTCCGGCACGCTTCCCGGGAAGGGCTGCTCCCCTGGGTCCCCCAGGGCGCCGAGGTCAAGGGGTTCTGGCACCGGATCACGCACTCTGGGAAGCTCTCCCGGCCGACGGTCCTCAAGGGCCGCAAGAAGGACGCGCCCTCGCCGGGGTTGTCCGTCGCCCGGAACCGCCGGATCCCGTCCTGGTGGTACCGGAAGGCGCTCGTCGAGCACGGGTTCGACCCGGGCGAGGACAAGTACCGCGACCACCTCGCGTACCTGCGGTCCCACGTCGACGCCAACCTGGAGAGGATCGACTGGCAGTCCTACGGGGACGACGACCTCGACCGCTACGATCGCGAGTTGTACGCCGGGGCTGCGAGACTTGCCCAGATGCACCGCGACGCGGTTCGGGCGTCCACCGTGGAGGACCTCGACAAGACCCATCCGAGGGTCGCGGTCTGTCAGTCCTCCAAGTTCGGCTGCGACTACGTCGGCCCCTGCATGAACGACGGGGCTGAGGTCCGCCACGACTACGAGGTCCGCGCCGCCCAGACCTGGGCCGTCGACCCCCTGAACCCCGCCCTTCCCCCCGGGATCACCCCGGACACCTGGAGACGCCCATGAGCATCCTCGACCTCGCCCGCCGCGCCGGAGACGTGTCCGCACGCGACGTCGCCGCAGGCATCCTGATCTATGCCCCCCCTGGTGCCGGCAAGACGCACACCGCGGTCATGGGTGGCCGGCCCCTCGTGGTCCTGATGGAGCGGAACGGCCTGACGACCGTGCGCCGCGCCAACCCCGACGCCCAGGTGCTCGTGGTCGACAGCGTCAGGGAGGTGCGTGACGTCGTCTTGGCCGCCCTCCACGGTGAGGTAGGCAAGGCCGGCTTCGACCGGATCGTGTTCGACTCCCTGACCGAGTTCCAGCGGATGCTCAAGGACGAGATCCTGTCCGACAAGGGCGAGGAGGGGGCGACGTTCAGCCTCCAGGATTGGGGCATCCTGACGGACCGGATGCGGAAGTTCCTGCGGACGATCCGCTCCATGCCGATCGCCGTCGTCGCGACCGCCCTGGCCGCCGAGACCCAGGACGACACCGGCAAGGTGATGATCCGCCCGGCCTTCGAGGGTCGCAAGACCTCGGCCGAGGTGGCGCAGTTCTTCTCCGCCGTCGGCGTCGCGATCAAGCGGGTCTCGACGAGCCAGGAGACGAAGGAGGTCACGGCGCAGTACCGCACCATGTTCGACGGGCCCTCGACGTTCCTGACGAAGTCCTGCGGGGACGGCGTCTGCGGAGTCGTCGACCCCGACGTGGTCGGGTGGCTGGCGTCGATGCAGGGCGGCCCGGTCGCGGTCGAGGAGGACCGCGCTACCGCGTAGATACCGAACCCCGCGCCGCGGCGGGTTACCGCGGCAGCCTGCCACACCCCAAAACACGGAGATCCAACACATGGCACGCATCGACCCCCACGACGAGAAGTGGGACAACAGCGACGGCTCCCCCGTCGGCTCCGGGCGCAAGCTCTTTGCCGTCATCGGCTACGAGCACTTTGGCCTCGTGCCGAAGAAGGGAAAGAACAAGGACCGGGTCCTCAAGGTCTGCGAGGTACGGTCGGTCTGCATCTCCGACCTGGAGGGCGGTGAGGACGAGGGCAACGACATGCGCGACCTGTTCTTCCTGCACAGCGACGGCGCCCTGGGCCGGTTCGTCTCCTTCGCCCGGGACGGCTGCGGCCGCACCGAGCCGTTCGACCCCGACCTCGCCGCTGAGGTCAAGGCCATCGTGGAGAAGCAGCCGTTCGTGGCGACCGTGAAGGCCACCAAGGACGGCAAGTACACGAACCACGACTGCGGCTGGACCTACGAGGCGCCGGACCTGGAGCGGGATCCCTCGACCGGGGAGTGCATCCTGGAGGGCTACCAGAAGGAGATCATCCAGGCGGCTCGCAAGCGCTGGGACGGCTACGTCAACTGGCGCCGCGACAACCCGCGCCCCCACGGCTACCCCGGCGGGACCGGCGAGCCGGACGGCTACGAGACTGAGGGGGGCGGTCAGGCCGGAGGCTCGGGGTACGATTCTATTCCATTTTAGTTTACGAGCAAGTACGCGGGCTGGAAGGATCGATGGGACCTGTTCGCATGAGGCGTAAGCCAGGACCCCGATCAGCCCCCTCCGCCCTGGGCGTCGACCCAGGCCGGACGGGGGCCGCGGTCTTGCTGGACCCGGGCGGCGGCTGTCGGGCCGTGTTCGCCTGGAGCCCCGTCCAGCGGAACAAGCAGGCCCGCTACCGCGTCCGGTGGTGGGTCGATGGCGGGAAGGAACCAGCCTGGACCGATGAGCGCATCACGCCCTTACGGGCCGGCGCTGTTGGCGCCCTGGTTGCGGGCTACGTCAAGCTGATGGTCAGCGATGGCGGGGAGCGGCCGGTGGTTGAGACAGTCCTGGCCTGCGAATCCGGCTACGTCGGCAAGGACCCCCAGGCGTCACTGAAGCTGGCCCGGTTCTCGGGCGGTATCGTGGCCCCCCTGGAGGAAGCCCTGGGCCGGACGTCATCCTGGATCCTTCCCGACGTCTGGCGGGCGACCACGATCGGGGTCCGACGAGGGACCCCGAGAGCGGCCTGCAAGCGGGCGTCCCTGCGGCTGGTTCCGGCCCGGGTCAAGGGCCTGCGGAGGGCACTGGATCACCTAGGAGAGCTGGATCACGTGACCGATGCCGCTGGGGTCGCATCCTGCGCCCGGGTCGCTACCTGAATCGGAGGCGGCGAGGATGGCGCAGCGGGTCGCAGCAGCAGACATTGAGCGGGTGTTCGATGCATGGCGCGTCACCCGGCCCCGGCCGGCCCTGTGCCGGCTGACGGAGGACAGGCGGGCCACGATCCGGGCCCGCATTCGGCTGGGCTACACCGCTGACGACCTGATCGCGGTCATCGAGTACCTGCTCCAGGCCGACGAGCCTGACCCCCGCTGGATGCGGGGCCACAACCCAGGGCGCCGGGCGTACCTGGACCTGGAGAACATGCTGCGGCGCCAGCGCCTGGGGGAGCGGGTTGAGTCCGCGGCTCTGTGGCGAGAGCGGGGAGCCCTGGATGCTGACGCGGACGTGATCCCGCCGAGGGTCCTCGACGAGTGAGCGGGAAGTGGTACGAGGAGGTGGGCGCCCTGGACGTCCACCAGCACGCCCAAGCCCTGGGTCTGTCCCGGGGCCCCGGTCGGTCCGTCGGGCCATGCCCAGCTTGCGGCAACGATGGCCGAGGGGGTGACGACTCCCGGGGACCGATCGGGGTCCGGCGGGACGGGAAGGGCTGGTCGTGCTTCCGGTGTGAGGCCTCTGGCGACCTGACCGACCTCGTCGCCTACGTCGTCACGGAGAAGCGGCTGAGGGACCTGGACGGTGCCGGCAAGGACCGGGTCCGGGCCGCCTGCGCCGCCCAAGGTTGGTGCAGGGCCGGGGGCCAGGGTGCTCACGTTGCTGACCCACTGGCGCTGATCCGGCGCAAGCCTAGGTCCGGGAAGGCACCGCCCCGGTCGAAGTCGTCCGGGAAGCCAGGGTCACCGTTCCAGTGGCGGCCAGGGCTGGCCGCTGGGGCTGTTCAGGCCCTCTGGAACGACCCGGAGGCCTCCCCGGTCCTGGACTACCTCCAGAACGGACGTGGGTTCGACGAGGACACGGTCCGCCGGTGGGGCCTCGGGGCCATGATCCTGAGGAGTGGGGGCAGGGTCGTGGAGCGGTGGCTGACGATCCCGCTGGTCGACCCGGACCGAGGGATCCCGGTGAATGTGCGCTTCCGGTCGGTCCCGGGGCCGTGCCCGCGGTGCGACGGCGAGGGCTGCGACCCCTGCAAGGGCAAGGGCGAGGTCCAGAAGGCGTATCGGGTCTGCGCAGGCCGGCCCCTGCCCCTGTTCGGGGCCGGCTCCCTGACGGAGACGGACCGGCCGGTGATCGTGACGGAGGGGGAGCTGGACGTTGTCGCCCTGGACGCCTATGGCTGGGGGGTCAACGTCGTCTCGGGAACGGCCGGAGCGAAGCAGGATTGGCCGGATGCATGGCTCGACAGGTTGGAGCCCTTCCCGTCGTTCGTGCTGGCGTTCGACGATGACGAGGCCGGGGACGAGGGGGCCACGAAGCTGGCCGCAAAGCTGGGGCGGTACCGGTGTGGACGGGCGAAGCTGCCCCGGAACGATGCGGGCCAGTGCCTCCAGGAAGGGGTCTCCAGCGAGGCTGTGAGGGCAGCCCTCGCCGGAGCCGAGTCGATGGTGGGGCTCGGGGTGGTGACCCCGGATCACTACGCCACCGCGATCGAGGACCTGATCGCCAACCCGCACAAGCTCCTGGGGTTCCAGTCCTCTCTCACAGCGCTGAACGATGGCCTGGGGGGACTGGCCCCTGGGGTCTACGTGATTACCGGTGAGACCGGGCACGGCAAGACGACCTTTGCGACGTGGCTGTGTTGGGATCTCGCCACCCAGCTTGGCGAGCCGTCCCTGTTGACGTCGTTCGAACAGCAGCCGATCGGGACGGTCCAGAAGTTGCTCCGGATGGAGCTGGGCGGGGACTTCACCCGGTACACGCCGGAGCAGCGACGTGAGGGACTCGTCGAACTGAGCGGGAAGGGCCTCCAGATCCTCGACAAGTACGGCGACGTCTCGGACTCCGACGTGGTCGACGCGGTCCGGTACGCCCGGCGTCGGCTGGACTGCAAGATCGCGCTCATCGATCACCTCGGGTTCATGGTCCGGGTCCGGAGGTCCGGCGAGGACGAGAGGCAGGCGATCGAGCGGGTCATCCGTGATCTCGCAACGATCGGGGTCCAGGACGACATCAGGATCCTGCTGATCTGTCACCCGTCGAACATGTACAAGGCCCAGCAGCGCAGGGTGGAGATCGGCGACCTCAAGGGGGCCTCGGCGATCCGCCAAGACTGTCACGCCGGGTTCGTGGTGGAGCGGGGCAAGACGTCGCCCCAGAACCCGATGCCGTGGGCCCGGTTCTACTTCGACAAGGTCCGGTCCGAGTTCGGGCAGGCCGGCTCCATCCGGCGGGTCTCCTACGACCCCTTGAGCCTGCACTACGCGATGTCCTGGGAGGAGACTCCCAGCGGCAAGGCCGGGAAGCGCGTCGCGGTCCCGTGATGCCCGGCTACGTGATCCGGAGGCAACGATGACCACGGCGCGCAGCATCGGGGATGACCCGAGAATGGTCCTGGCCAGGGCCTGCACCCGACTGAGTCGGGAGCTGACACGGGCGGCCACGAACGACGATCCAGCCGCGGGGCTGGCGGAGACCTGGAGCCATGTCCTTCAGCGGGCACTGGAGGCGGGTCTCCAGCCTCCTCCTGGGGAGCCCCAGCTGCCGGATCTGACCTGGACCAGCCGGCGACCGATGGACCCCGAAGAGGCGTCCTGGGGGCACGGTGGAGGCCCTGCGCACACGATCCACGAGGCGGAGTCCGGAGGGCTGTCGTTCGTGGTCTACGAGTCCAGGCTGCCGCCCCACAAGTGGACCGCGGTGGTCATCCCCCTGGAGGGTGGTCCGATCGAGTCGGCCCGGTCCGGGACCGCGGCAACAGTGGACGTGGCCCGCGGTCAGGTCCGGGTCGCCGGATGGTTGCTGCTCCAGAAGGCTCTGCACACCCTGATGGGGGCCTGAGAACATGGCCAAGACGAAGATCGAGTGGGCCACGCACACGGCCAACTGGCAGGCCGGATGCACCGAGGATGGGCCGGAGTGCGTCAACTGCTACGCCCGGATCATGTCCGCCAGACTCCGTCAGATGGACGGACCGGAGCGGTACGCCGGAGCCACGACAGGGGACGGGGAGGCTGCCCGCTGGACCCGCGCCCTGGTCGCCGACGTCCAGGCCCTGCACCGCAACTTCGACGGCATGGAGCGGGCCACCAAGCCCCGCCGCACGTTCGTGGGGTCCATGACCGACCTGTTCCACGATGACGCGCCCACCGACGCCCTCTCGGCGCTGGCAGACCGGGTCCGGGTCCTGGGCCACCGGGCCCGGAACACCCAGGTCGTGATCCTCCTGACGAAGCGCCCCTCCAACCTCGCCCGCTGGCAGCGCCAGCACTTCCCGGAAGGCCTGCCCCCCTGGGCCTGGGCGATGACGACGGCGGGCACCCAGCCGATGCTGGAGAAGCGCCTGCCGGGGCTCCTGGAGGTCCAGGCTCCGGTCCGGGGACTGTCCATCGAGCCCCTGCTGGGCCCGGTCGACCTGAGCCCGTGGCTCCCGGCCCTGGATGGTGGGGCGCCCTGGGTTCACGGCGAGCCCCGGGACTGCCCGGCATTCTACGACCGGTGCTGGTGCAACCCCCTCCAGTGGGTGATCGTGGGGGGCGAGAGCGGCCGCCCGGCCCGGCCGATGCACCCGGCCTGGGTCCGGTCGCTGCGGGATCAGTGTTCCGGAGCGGGGGTCCCGTTCCTGTTCAAGCAGTGGGGCGCCTGGATCCCGAGGTCTCACACGGTGAAGCGGAAGAGCTGGCACGCTGAGCGGACCCCGGATGACGGGGACTGGCGCCGGAATGTCAGCGATGACCTGCCCTGGGGCACGCTCCAGGTCGACGGCAAGTGGTGGCCGCACACCTCGCCATGGAACGGGCACGACGACGACGGGCACGGGGGCGAGGCGGTCATGCTGAAGGCTGGCAAGAGCGTGTCGAGGCGGTCCCTGGACGGGGTCGAGCACGACGGCCTACCGTTGGAGATGGGCCGGTGACGATGCGTGACGGCTGGCCCGTGAAGGACTCACAACACGGCTACGAGGTGATCGACGAGGAGCGGTTGGCCGGGGCCCTGCTTCGGGTTCGGATCGCGGGCCGGGTTCATGAGTTCAGCGTGTCCCTGTTCGAAGTCAAGGGTGAGCGGGTCGAGGACCTCCCGACGATGGCTCGCGAGATGGCCGTGGAGCAGGTCGAGGCTGAGATCATCCCGCTTCACCGCGCACCGCGGCTCCGGGATGATGGCGGGATCCAGGATGGCTGACCTGATCGTCGTCTCCGGGTTCGGTCGGTGCGGCTCGTCCCTGATGATGCAGATGCTGGACGCTGGAGGCCTCGACCCCGTCGCCGACAACACCGCCAGCTACGAGGATCAGCGGACCCTCCGGCTCCCGAGCCACCCAGGCTGGCTGGACGACGCCGGGGGCCGTCCGGTCAAGGTCCTTGACCCGCACATTCACCGGTTGCCGGCGAATGAGTCCCGCTGGCCCCGACGCGAGCACGGCTACCGGGTGATCTGGCTGGACCGTGACCCCAAGGAGCAGTCCCGGTCGATGGCGAAGCTGCTCCTGTTGGAAGGCCGGATCCTGACCCGGACCCAGCGGCGACGCATAGAGCGCGGCCTCCGGCGGGACAGACCGAAGGCGCTGAGGGCGCTCCCTCTGCCCCGTCTGGGCCTCCGGTTCCGGGACCTGATCCAGCACCCGGAGAACACGTCGGCGCGGGTCAGGGACTTCCTGGGCGAAGACCTGGACGTCGCAGCGATGGTCGTCCAGGTGATCCCGCGGGATCCGGGTTGCCTGGAAGGGTTCCTGGAGCTGTCGCACCCCAGGCTGGGCCGCGCTACCTGACCCGACGGAGGAGCCATGATCGATCTGACCGCCTCGGAGTCCCGGGGCCGTGCCACCCTCGCCAAGGTCGCGGTCAAGCGCGATGGGACCACTGGCGGAGGCCTGATCTACGACCTGACGCTGGAGTTCCCGGTCCTCGATCCCATGGACGCTGACATCGTCGAGCGCCTGCTCAGGGGCTCCCGGGCCATGTACGATCAGCTCCGGGAGGCGGAGGAGGCGAAGGCCAAGATGGAGTCGGTCCCGGGCGGAACCCGGGGCCGGCTGGAGCTGGCGACCGACAGCGGAACCCCGATGCTGGGGACCTCCTGCGAGATCCGTAAGGTGATCCTGGCGGTCAACCCCCGGCTGTGCGTCCTCTCGATCCAGGCCCGGCTGGCAGGCCTGGGCCACCACGCCGCTGCAACCCTGGTTCAGTCCTTGGGGGACAAGGTCGATGCCGGGTGGCGGGCGGAGCAGCCCGGCCTGCCGCTGTCGATGAGGGTCCACGACCCTCGCATCGTCGAGGTCGTGACCGCCCGTGGCGCCGAGGACGAGTACCTGTTCGGCGTCGTCACCGGCAAGGACGAGGGGATCCTGATCCTGGACGACTTCGGGGACCACCACGAGGTCCATGAGAGCCGGGTCACATCTCGGGTCACGTTCGCCTCGCCGGATGGCTCCCAGGAGCCGGTCCTGCAAGTCCTGGCGCCGGTCGTCGACCGGGTCACGTCGGCCGGCGGCAAGATGTCCTGGGCCCACGTCGTCCTGGGGGTCGCGCAGACCCGTGGGGCCGAGCCCACCGGCGTGTACCGCCTGGACGAGGAGGACCTGGAGGCGGCCCGGGCGGCCGCGATGGAGGCGGTCGTCCACTGATGGCAAGCCTCGTCACCCTCAAGCCGCTGACGTTCGTGGTCGACGGGTCCGTCCACAACGAGCCGGAGGTCTGCCCCGAGGGCACCACCGTCGAGCGGCTGGACCTCTCGGGCCTGGAGAGGCAAGCTCGGGAGACCGGCGATCCCCAGGCCTGGGACGACGCGGCTGCGGCCAAGCGGTACTTCAAGCGGAGCCGTTCTGCCGGACGCCGGATCACGCCGGTCATCTTCCGGTGGAGAGGCCGGATCCGGTTCGGTGCGATCGGCAACGGGGTCGGGTTCCCACCGGCACCCGAGGACCGGAGCCTACCCCCGGCCCGGAAGGCGTCGGCCTCGGGCGCTAAGGCCGCCCTTCCGGCCTGGGCCAGGGGGTCTTGATGTCGCCTGAATCCCGAGCACCCCACCTCCTCCGGCTGGACCCGGACAACCTGCCCCGGGACCTGTCCCGGCCGGACGTCGTGGCCCTACTCGCCGCTGGCTGGACGATGGGTCCAGCGTTCGTCCTCAAGGACGCGGAGGGCGCGTTCCTGGCGGTGATCCTGTTGCCCCCTCCCCCGGCCCTGGAGGGGGTCATCGAGAGTCGGCTGCCGATGGGCGTGTACGTGGCCGTTGCCGGGTCGGTGCTGTCCCTTGCAGGCGTGATTGCACTGGCGTTCATGCTGTGACCGGGGTGCCCCAGGAGGAGCAGAGCCCCATCGCCGGATGCCTGCTGGCGGCGGTCTCGATCACCGGGTTCTGGGCGGTCGCTGGGGTCATCTTGTGGGAGGTCTTGTCGTCATGGGCGCACTGAATGAGCACGTCCGGCACGGGGCGTTGACGGCGAGCCCGGTGGGCGCCGAGCTGTCGGGTACCGGCTACGTGATCTTGGAGAAGATGCGGTGGCGGACTCCGCCGGTGATCGTCGAGAGGCTGGCGGAGGAGCTTCGGATCCCGCACTTCGACCTGGACGCTGCGGCTGAGGATGCCTGGGCCCTGGCCCCGCGGTGGTACACCTCGGAGGAGGACTGCTTGGACCAGGAGTGGGGCTTCGGGTCCGGGTACCGGTTCACCATGGCTCCCGATCAGGCCTTTGTTCAGTTCGGGCCGGTTCAGCACGTCTGGTTCAATCCGCCCTGGGGGGCGGCTGGGATCCGGAAGGCGGCCCAGGAGGCGTACCCCGACGAGGACCTCAAGCCCTTTCCTGGGACGGAGCGGTTCGTCGAGAAGGCGTGGCGCGAGTCCCGCTCTGGGATGAGCGTCTACTGCCTGATGCCTCAGGCCCTGAACACGGTCTGGCAGCGGCGCTGGATCAGGCGGGCGGACGAGGTCCGTGTCGGCCCCCGGGTCCGGTTCCGGGACCCGCATGGGGTCCTGGGCCCCCAGCCTCCGGGCGGTCATCTCCTGCTGATCTTCCGGCCGCACGTCCCTGTCCATGGATGGAGTGGCGGTCCAAGGGTGGTCTGGGAGTGGGATCCTTTCCCGCCGGGGTACGATGCCGCGGAGCCCTGGGAGGTGCCGTCGTGGTCGTGCTGAAACGAGGAGATCGGGGAGACCACGTCAAGGTCTTGCAGCAGGCGCTGAGGGCCTACGGCCGGAAGGTCGACGTCGACGGTGACTTCGGGCCCGGGACCGAGCGCACAGTGGAAGCGGTCCAGGCTGGAGCAGGCCTGGAGGCCGACGGGGTCGTGGACGACGAGGTCTGGTTCAAGCTCCTGGCACAGCCCGCTGAGATCGTGGTGCCGGGGATGGACGAAGTCCTGGAGGCCCTGGCCGACGCGGTCAACCCGCTGGTCCTGAGCCCGGCAGGCCGGGCCCTCGCTTGGCTTGAGGCCGTGGCCCCGCACCTCGTCGAGGACGAGGGCTCCAACGAGGGCAAGATCCTGTCCCCGCTCCTGATCGACCGCTACCGGGCCTGCTGGGGGGTCCCGGAGGGCATCGATCTTCCCTGGTGTTCGATCGTGGCCTTCGCGGCCCAGGCTGTGGCCATGGGCATCCTGCCCGCGGACTTGGACGGGGCTGAGAGCCGGGCGACCTGGAAGAAGCACCCGCTGAAGGCGTGGCACGGGGCGACGTGGCGGGCGGAGCAGGCCGCCAAGGAGGCGGGCCTGTGGACCCAGACCCCCGAGTCAGCAGCCCTGGGCCTGATGCTCCGAGCCGGAAGCGGGTCCGATGCGGCCCGTGGAGGGGTGGCTGAGGACGGCTCCTACAAGGGCCACACCGACGTGATCATCCAGGTCGATGGTGACGAGGTCGAGGTCTGGGCCGGGAACGTCTCCGACAAGCTGACCCGGCGCCGCCGGAAGATCAGCGTCTACCGGGGCTTCGTGCCCCTGAGGAAGTGAAGATGCCTGCCGCAGCGCTGGTCGAGTCCGTCCCGATGGGGGACGACGCCGCCTGGGTCCACTACTCCGAGCTGGACCCCTGGGACCGGAACCCGAACACCCATCCGGCGGAGCAGCCCGAGCAGATCGCCGAGTCCATCCGGGCCTTCGGGTTCGTGGCGCCCTGCGTGGTCTGGCGGTCCGCCGATCGTCTGGTCGCCGGCCACGGTCGCCTGCTGGCGATGCGCAAGCTGGCGGAGGGCTACACCTACCTGGACGCGGCTGGCGAGTTCCAGGAGCGTGGACCCGAGCCCGACTTCCAGGCCTCTGGCTCCCCCGGCCCCGGTCTGGTCCGGGTCGTGTACCACGAGTTCGAATCCGAGTCGCACGCTGACGCCTACGCCATGGCCGACAACGAGCTGACCCGGCGCTCGGAGCTGGACCCGGAGGCGGCCGCAGCGCTGCTCCGTGAGATCGACGCTGATGCTCAGTTCGGGGCCCTCCACGCGATCGGCTTCCCGACCGATCAGCTTCGGGCCCTGCTGGACGCACCGCCTCCGCCCGGCGACGATCCGGATCCGACGGCGACGCCAACGTCTGCGACGGCCCAGGACCCCGCCACGGACCCGGAGGACCCGTCCAGTCGTGCGCCGGCCATCGTGGACTGGACGGTGCCGATGGCGGTGGAGGAGCGGTCCCGTTGTCACGCCGTCGTGAACCTCGCCAAGCGGGTGGCTGGAGTGACGACCACCCGGGAAGCGGTCCTGGCGATCATCGAAGCCTACGAGGCCTCGCACGGGGAGGGCTCGTGAGCGAGGCGCCTGCTTCCGCTGGAGAAGACCTCGAACGGACCCTGGAGGTCTGGGACATCGGCCGGATCCAGCCCTACGAGAACAACGCCTGGGAGCACCCTGAGGACCAGATGGAGCGGCTCGTGGAGTCGATCAAGGGCTTCGGGTTCGTGACCCCGGTGATCGTGACCCCGGAGGGCTCCCTCATCGCCGGCCACGGTCGCCTTCAGGCGGTCCAGCGGTTGGGCATGTCCCGGATCCCCGTCCTGATCGTCGACGGGCTGACCGAGGAGCAGGTCCGTGGCTACCGCATCGCGGACAACGAGCTTCACCGGATGGGTGACTGGAACCTGGAAGCGCTCCGGGTCGAGCTGGAGGCCTTGGAGGACGTCGACTTCGACATGGACCTGCTGGGGTTCGACGAGGCCGAGCTGCAGCGTGTTGCCCAGGACGTCCCGACCTTCATCGGCGGGGAGTTCCTTCAGGATGGCACGCCGCGGACGAATAACAACTTGTCGCGGATCAACACGTCCACGATGGCGGCCTTCCGGTTCGGCGAGCTGAACGTGGTACTTCCGCAGTCGATGAACGACGATCTCCTGGAGCGCTGCGGTGACTGGCCGGACCCGAGGCAGGGCGTGATCGCTGTTCTCCGGGCCGGCCTGGAGAACGCCGACCCGGATCAGCCGGTCGACATGAGCTGGCTGGAGGACTGATGCTCACCGTCGGAATCCTGGACGCCAACAGCCGGACGAACGCCGCATACAAGGGCGTGGTCGCTTCCGTCATCGGCCAGTGGATCGCCTGGGAAGCCGGACGTCAGGGGGTCGACCTCGTGCCGCCGTCAGAGGCCGACGTCGTCCTGCTTTGCTACGCGGGCTCAGTGGACTGGCGAGGGGAGTGCCGGAAGGCGCTCAAGCGGGAGAAGATCGAGCCCGAGACGGCGGCCCGCGGGCGGCGGCCCTACGTGATCACCGGCGGCCCCGTGGACGCGGTCCCGCTGACGGCGCTGGGGAAGGCTGACGGGCTGATCGTGGGCGAGGGCTACCGCCTCTTGCGGGCGGTCCTGGAGATGGTCGCGTCCGGCTGCGACGTGGTCGACATCGCGACCCTCTTTGAGCGGGACGAGCACGCGATCGAGTGGTCCCAGGTCTGCCTCCTTGAGCGTGATCACCAGAGGCCCTGGCTCCTGGCTGACCGCGTCGAGCCGTTGGCGACCCCGGACCCGTTCGTGGACTGGGGGGTGCCGCCGGTCAAGAGCGATGATCGGGTGGTCCGGGTCATCGGCAGCAAGGGGTGTCACTTCAAGTGCTCCTACTGCGCGACGACCTACCGCCAGGACTACTCCACGAACCCGGACGCCAGGGGCGTTCAGCGCATGGTGCGCAGGCTGTCCAGGTCCGGCGAGCGGGTCCAGTTGATCTCCAACGACCCAGCGAATATTCCGTACTACACGAAGATATCGCAGAAGCTGGACTCGGGCTCCTACACCATCGAGGAGTTCATGTCGGCGGAGAACCGTGCGGCGATCCTCAGGCAGCGCCCGCGCATCGTGCGCTTCGGTGTTGAGGGCATCTCGGAGCGCCTGCGGTATGCGTGGCAGAAGCCGATTCCGAACCCCACGCTGCTCGACGTGATCCGGGACCTCCAGGCCAACAAGATCAACAGCCACATGTTCCTGATAGTGGGCGCCCCCTACGAGGACGAGACCGACTGGGACAAGTGGCGAGAGTTCCACCTGGAGCTGGCGCGGACGATCAAGTGGGGCCTGTGTCGCCTGAAGTTCACGACCTTTCAGCCGTCGGCCCCGTCGCCCATGATGCGCTTCGTGTCGGGCACCGGCTGGTTCGAACGCTGGCGGAAGTACCGGGACTGGATCCCGTCCCACTGTGCCTGCCGGCACCTCGTCGTCATCGATCCTCGGGGCCCGGCTTCGAACGTCGTGGACGTCGCCGATCAGCTCCAGATCACGAACGACGATGCCGCGAAGCTGACGGCATCGCCGACGACCACGGACCTCGCCCCGAGCCTGGACGACTTCGCCCGGATGCCGTCGAACCTCGTTCGGTGGCCGATCTCCCTCAAGGGTCGGCACCGCATCGGGAACAGGTACGTGGAGCGGGCGACGTCGAACAAGGCCCTGCCGAAGATCGCGACGGTCCGGCGAGAACTGAAGCGTCCCGGCCAGCGGCATTCCAAGACCGAGAAGGCGGCCTTGGGCATCGACGGCACCGGTGGGGACCTGAAGAGTCCGTAGAAATCTGGTTGCCGCTAACCGCTGGGTGGTTACATGGGGAAGGCAGGGCGAGATGCCCGCTACCCGGAGCGACCATGACCCAGCAGCAGATCGAGTTCAACCGAGCCGTCCACACCGCGGCCTACCACCTCACCGAAGTGATGAAGCAGCCGGCGGGGACGACCTCCCGGTATGGCATCGGCGCCGAGGTCCACGAGGTCACGGTCCGCAAGGGGATGCTGACGACGGAGGATGGTCCCGATGTCTGGGATCAGACGACCGTGAACGGCGAGCACACCGGGAACCGGTGCGGCGGCCGGAACGCCCTGGCCGCAGCCTACGCCGCGGAGCTATGGGCGATGGCCCAGGGAGGTGCGAAGTGACCGTCTACGAGGTTTCCTGGTTCGTCCGCATCGAGCGGACTGGCCGCCCCACGGATCGGGCCGGAACGGGCTGGAGCAAGGGCCGGGCGGTCCTGGTCACCCGGCGCGAGTCCAAGGCGGTCTATGCCCTCAAGGTGGCCGCTGCCCGGCGGTTTATCGAGGAGGAGGGCGGACACCTCCAGCACGTCGAGTGGGACCGGCACGAGGTCGCCCAGATGAGCAAGCAGGACCTGTTCCTGGCCGCCCTGAACGGGGACGTCTGGAGCGTCAAGCAGGAGCGGGTCGACCGCTGGGCCGCGAAGACGGCCGGGGAGGCAGGATGACCATGACGACTCCGAAGCGCGAGATGCTGGGCCGGCTGCTCCGGCCCCCACTCAGGATGCCCGACGACGGCCGGGCCCGCCGGGGCTGGAACCGCACCCTGGAGGCCTTGGAGGCGATGGGTCTGGTTCGGAACGCGGGCCCCGGTGACCCGGTCTGGGACTACGGACACTGGAGCGCCGCCCGGATCCAGTTCGGCTGGACCCTGACCCCGGAAGGGTACCGGGTCCTGACCGGCCGGTTCTCTCCGATGCCCTGGAAGCTGGGCCCGGCCACGGACGCCCAGATCAAGGGGGGCTGGTGGGTTCGTCTGGACCAGCCGAAGCCCCCGAACATCGGCCGGGTCACCTGGACGTTGGAGGGCTGGCGGGGCTGGTACCTCAACCCGGCCGGGCTGGAGATGGCGGTCCGGGACGAGTCCGCCGAGGTCCTATTCGACGACGAGCGCTGGGCGATGGAGTCCCTGATCTGGGCCCGGTGGGTCCAGTCGCGTCGGGCCGCCGCCGCGGCTACCGGGACCGAGAGGAGGTGCGAGATGGCTGAGACCCTCTGGGGCCGGCAACGACCCGGCCAGCGAGCGATGCTGGTCCACGACGACCCCGAGCCCCGGGGCCTGGACCGTTCGGGCCCGTCGATGGTCCTGCTCCACGCCGGCCACCCCGACCACCTCGTCCTGCCGGAGTCGGTCCGGGCCCACGGCATCGAGCCCGGGCCCCGCCGGGTCAAGGTCCACCTCCCGGCCCCGTGTCCCCTGACGGACGGCGCCCACCCGGCGACCCTGTACGGGCTCTGGGGCGAGGACCGGGTGGTCGTCTACGGGTGCCCCTCCTGCGGCCGCTGGGCCGTCGCGCACGTCGACCCGGACCGACCCATGCCCGAGCCCGTAGACGAGGGCCAGGAGGCCCCTGGGCCGGCCCCTGGGGATGCAGGCCTGTGATCGGCGACCCCTGGGCGCACGAGCCCCCCCACCGCAAGGTCCTGGTGACCGGCCCCGGCCGGTCCGGGACCTCCGCCCTGATGCAGCTGTTCACGGCCCTGGGCCTGCCCACCGGATTCCGGACCACGAAGGACAGCTACATCGAGAAGCGGAGCGCCGGCTTGGAGCTGAGGATGCTCTACGACATGAGCCGCAGCGATGCCGCCCGGTACCCCCGGATCGTGAAGGACCCGTCGCTGCTCCTGACCCTGGGTCCGCTGCTGAAGTCCGGAGCCCTGGATCCACCCATCGCTGTCGTCCTGTGCCTGCGGGACGACATGACCCGGGCGGCCGCCTCCCGGGTCCGGCGGGACATGGTCTGGATGGCGCCACCGTGGGAGGGCCCCAAGATCCCGCACGGGACCACAATGGGGGACTGCACCCGGATCATGCTGGAGTGGCTCGCGATCCACGACCCCGAACGGGTGGGGGCCCGCTGGTCCGACTTCGCGACCGGGCCCGCAGTCACGCTGTCCCGGCCCCAGGTCGCCCACCGGATCCGGTACCAGGAGCGGTTCCTGACGAACGCTCTCGGCAAGTTGATCCAGACCTGCGCGGCTGCCAGGATCCCGGTGCTGCCGGTCCGCTTCCCGGGGCTGGTCGACTCGTTCGAAGTCGCAGGCCTGGACCTTCATCCCCTGCTGGACCCGATCGGGGTGAGTCCTGCCGACCTGAACGCGGCCTGGGGGTCCGTCATGGAGCCGGAGCGGGTCACTCTCCGAGTGGACGCCCCTCCTCGGACCCGGTAGGATCGCGGGGTGCCGGACACCCCCGAGACCCCGCTCCCCCTCCCGCCGGAGAGCACCCCCGCATCGGTGGAGGAGGACGCCGTCGACGAGGCCAAGGATCAGCTGGCGGCCGCAGCCCTCACCCTGATGATGGACTGGATGAAGCGCCAGAACAAGGTGACCTGGGCGGCTCTGGCGACAGCGGCGGTGGCATGGGGGGAGCCGATCGTGGAGCACCTCGTCCCTGCCGTCGGTGAGGTCTTCTCGGAGTGGACTGGCATCGAGGCTTCCGACCTGCCGATCGCTACCAAGGGCGAGCTGGCGGAGGTCTCAGAGCGCATCGATGCGCTGACTGGAGCGGTCTGCTCCCTGGTCGTCCGGACCGGCGGTAGCCATCCGGCCTGCGAGACCGAGACTGAACCGGAGGAGGCAACAGACCCGGCGCCCGAGGCGCCCGAGGAGGTCCCATGATCGGAGCCCTGTTCCTGGCCTGCACTGCGATGGCAGGCGACCCACCGCCCGCGAAGAAGGCTGCGCCCGAGGAGTCGGCCATGGCTGGCGTCGAGGCCCAGGTCGAGGCCGCGGAGGAGGCGCTGGGAGCCATCGACCCGGACGCCCTGCTCAAGCTGATCCAGGAGAACGCTCCACCCCCTCCGGTCCCGGCTCCCGAGCCCCCGCCCGCGGTCGTTACCCCGCCGCCGGCTCCGGCCAGCGAGGATTAGACCTGGAGCAAGGCCTCAAGGTCGGCGAAGGCGATCCAGCAGGCGGTCACGAGGCTGGCGATTGACGGGCCGCGATCTGCTCCAGGAGTGTGATCTGGCGACGGGTCGCTTCCAGGTGCTGTCGCTCGACCTCCCGGATCTGCTCCATCTGGCGCTGAATCTGCGGAAGCCTGGGCAGTCCGTCCGGGTCCTTCGGACCGTCCCTCGCCAGCTCGACGATGCTGCTGATCGTCGACTCCAGGGACCGGGCCACCACCAGAAGCTGGTCCAGGTCCTCCCGGGTCAGCGATACGTCCGTCGCCATGCCGTCCAGGCGCTCCCTGACCCCCTCCAGCAACAGGTCCGACCCCGGGCGCCCCCGTTCCCGGGCCCGCTGCAATCCCAGCACGCTTCCCCCCCCCAGGAGCACCGCCCCCAGGAGCTTCAACAGTTCGAACGCGATCGTTTGCCATGGATCAGCCCCTCCGGCCCCGAGTGGGGCCTGTGCGTAGACCTCTCCTGCCCACGAGAGCACAACCAGGACCATGCCGCCTCCATCCTTCCTTGGATCTTAGCCGGAGTAGAACCGGCACAGGACCTCCTGTCGACTGACGGCAGGTGCCAGTCCTCGCCATCCTAACGCAGTAGGCTCTGGGGATGATGCGGGGCTTTCCTTGGCCGGTCGCATGGGCCCCAGCGTGGGGCTACGAGAAGGCGAGAAGGAAGGCCGATGTTCCTGAGTTGTACAACCTGCCGGCGCCGGGTCTCCAGCGACCTGCCGGATGAGTTCGTCATGTCCGCGACCGTGACCTGCGGCAAGTGCAGCAACCGGCGCGTGGACAAGTACGAGATCGGGACCGACGACGGGGTGGGCCCGAGCGACGGACTTCGGGAGACGGCCTACGATGCGCGGGTCTCGCCGCTGGTCAAGGAGATCGTCCAGGTCTGCCTGGAGGCGGACATCGGGCTGTTCATCCACGCCATGCTGGACCCGCAGGAGGACGGTGATCCGCGCGTCTGCACGACGGCGGTACCGTGCTCCCGAGCCGACCTCTCCGAGCGGAGCCTATCGCTGCTCCAGGGCTTCCAGGGGGTCGTCCGGGGTGGCGACGTGATCGAGGCCCATGGCGGACTGCCCCCCGGCCTGATGCTGCTCCTCGCCGTCGACGGTGACGGGATTCACCCTGTTGGCCCAGCCCCGATCCCGTTCGTCCTGGGGCTCCAGGAGCGGCTCATGGGGTCTGCCCTCAAGGCCTACGCCGACGTCATGGGTGCCCTGGAGGATGTCGATCCGGAGGACCAGGAGGCGGTCGTGGAAGCCCTGGAAGCTCTGGCCGCCGAGAGGCTGGCCCAGGCCATGGCGGGCTCCGATCCCGTCGGGGACCTGTCCTGATGGCGCGGACCACGCACAAGCGGGATTCGCGCACGGGGCTGGCGGTGTGCCGCACGCCCCTGCTCCGCGGGCCCGATGATCACCGACTGCGGAAGCGGTGGCGCCAGACGACCTGCGAGGGATGCTGGCACCATGCACCCGAGGACGCCGCGCTGGCCCTCAAGGTCCGCCGGGCATGGGCCCGGGCCCGGTCGGCTCAGGCTGGCGCACGGAGGCCCGGATGAGGCTCCGGGTTGCCCGCAAGGTGGCCGTTCGGGCACTGTTCACTCCCGCCCGGTACAGGCGTCAGACGATGCTGCGGGCTGCGCGACGGCTCGACCGGCGTGCGCCATTCCTGGCGGACATGCTCCGGGCCCGGGTTGAGTCCGGAGTGACGACCGAGGAGTTGTTCGACAATCTTCCGCTCCCTGTGGACGCCCATGCCGACGCGATCCCCGTCATGCTGGAAGCTTCACTTGAGGCCCTCCAGCGACAGGCTGAGTCCATGACCGAGGCGCTGCGCAGGATGGGCGAGGTTGCGTCGGAGGTCGGGGCCAAGATCGAGGCCATGACAGCGACCGGTCTCACCGTGGACGACGTGTGTGAGACGTACTGGCCGAAGGACAAGCCATGATGGCCGCTGTCCCCGCCGCCGCCATCGTCGCTGCCCGCGCCATCGTGACCGCGGCCCAGATCACCCCGGAGCTGGTCGAGGCCCTGCGCACGGCCCTGGGCTGGGAGCGCGGACACCTCGCCCGGCGGCTGGGGTTCCAGCCGCAGACCCTCCGGCGCTGGAACCGGGACGGTCGGATCCCGGACAAGTCCCAGGCACCCAGGCTGGTCCGGGTCCTGGCCCAGCGGCTACTGGACGGCTCTGAGAGCGTCGATGGGGGGCCGACCGGGTCCGACCCCCTGGAAGCGGCCCTGGGCCGCCTGGATGCCCAGGTGGACCGGCTGGAGGCCGCCGTCAATGCCCTTGTTGACGGCAGCTTGGCTCCACCCCCTGGAGTGGCAGTCGGTGAAGGGGGTGGCCCGACTGACATCGAGCTGGCCCGGGTCCGGTCCGAGATCGGGACGATCCTGGACGGGCGCCGCCACTACGCCCTCGGAGACGGGGGGATGGAGATCACCGACGAGATCCGTGTGGTCCTGGAGGGCCCCACCGACTCCAACCCCTGACCCCCGAGGCACTGACCATGAGCGCCGACCACGACCCGACCTGCCCCAACGGGCACCCCGCCAACGGCGCTCCCTGCGTCGAGTACCACTGCGAGCGACTGGCGCTCCAGGGGGTGCAGTCGGTGGCCACCGAGGACCCGCCCCGGGACGTTCTCCGAGACCTACTCACCCTGGTCCTGTCGGAGCACGAGGTCCCGCCCATGGAGCGGGTCGAGGGCTGGCCCGTCGATGAGGCCCGCGTGGTTGAGGTCTGGGCCGCCATGGAATATCTGCGGGCGAGCGACAACGAGGTAGACATGCCTCCTCGTCCGGACGCGATCCTGTGGCCGGAGGGCCCGCCTTCACCGCTGGGGCCCATGCCTGACGCCCGCTGCCTGGACACCCGGCCGGCCCGGCCCGTCGTGCTGGGCCTGCTTCGGTCCCAGACCGTGACCCGAGAGCAGGTTTGGTTCGGTCCGGAGGACGAGCCTGCCCGGGTGAAGGCCCGGGCGACTCGCGACGGACAGTGGCGGGTCCGGGTCCGGGCCGGGAGGGACCGGCTGTACCCGACGCCGGATGCCGCGGCTGACGCAGTCCTGGCCGGGATGGCCCTGTTCCCGGAGTCCGCCGTCAAGCGCGAGCTGTGACCCACCGCGCCCTGACGAGTTTCTTCAAGTTTCTCGCCCACGCCGGTAGCCGGTAACCGGGGCGTGGTTAGATATGTAAGCATGAGGGACGCGAAGTCCCGATAGCCGGAGTCCAGATGCACCCCCACCGCCTCCTGACCGCCATGTCCGCGAGTACCGGCGACAAGTTCGCCGCCGACCTGAGCGACGCCGACCTGGAGGCCGCAGCGGTCGTCATCACCCGGGCCCTGGTCGACCGCAACGCGGCGGTGCGAGCCCGCGCCAACCGCGCCCTGATCACGGTCGCCGACGAGATGCACTACCGCAACTCCTGATCCCTACCCCCACCAGCCGGCGGACGCCGGCCACCGGAGCCCACGATGACCACCACCACCGCAACGCCGACCCCGCCCGCCCCCGACGTCACCTACACCGGCCGCGTCAACGGTCTGGGCAACGAGCTGTGCGTCGTCGCCAGCAGGTCCGACTGGGGCGAGGCCGGATGGATGATCTGCGAGGAGATCCGGATCCCCGGCCGCGAGCCGTTCCGTACCCCCAAGGTGTTCCACCGGGGCAGCGGCGAGGACACGAAGACCCGGGCCATCCACGACGCCCGCACCGGCCACTTCTACGGTTACCTGGAGGCCTGAGATGGCTGACCGCATCCTGCTGGGCCGCTGGTACCGGACCCGAGGCGTGGTCCCGGCGACGGGCCTGCCCGAGGTCCGGAGCCCGTACCGGTTCGGGTCCTACGAGGACACGGGCCGGCCGAAGGTGGTCTACCGGGCCCGGGGCTCGTCCTCCGGCTGTAGCGTGGCCTCCTGGCGGGCCTGGGCGCGTCGGGCGGACCTGATGCCGGAGGGCTGGGAACCCGACGGTGTCGCGCCGTTCGAGCCCCCGGCTACGGGGTCGGGGAGCACCGACCGATGACGGACAACGCGGCGGAGATGGAGGACCCGGTCAAGGTCCCGACACTGGACTCCCGGGGCCGGCTGGTGAAGCGCTGGCGCCTCACCGGCAAGCTCAACACCGTTCGCGTCCAGGACGTGATCCCCGGCTCCCGAAAGTGGCACGAGGCCGGGTTCTACCTGGACCCCGGGACCGGTCGCTTCTACGCCCGGGTCCCCGAGACCGCCGAGGGCGCCCTCTACGTTGAGGACAGACTGCGGGACCTGCGCTGGGCCGTCCGCGAGGCGCTCAAGACCTGGGCCAACCGGCACGCGCCGGAGGACACCCGGGTCTGGGAGCGCCGCATTCGCGTGGGTTATCCGCAGCCCATCGAGCGGTGTGGCGAGTGGCGCAAGGCCAGCGCGGAGCAGCCCCGAACCAACATCTACGCCCGGGCCTACGAGGACCCGGGCTGGTTCACGCCGCGGCCGACGGGCCGGGACATCGTTCGACTGAGCGATGCGATGGGCCCGCTGACGTTCACCCGGATCGAGCGGGCGCCGCGGCCGGACGGGCGCTGGGACGTCCGCGAGTGGTCCGAGGACTACGCGGTCCGGATGAGGCGCTGGGAGCAGCGGAGGGAACCGTCGAAGGACCAGAAGAAGCCTGTCCGCAAGTCGGCCGTGGAGCACGGGGATCGGCTGCTTCGTCTCTACAGCGGCGACACCACCGTGCGTTGCCTGCCCTGGTCGCAGGAGACTTGGGACAGCCTGCACGTCTTCCAGGCCAAGATCCGGGCCATGGACCGGGTGATCCGTGAGTTCCTGGTCGGCGCCGATGAGGCCGACTTCCTGGCCCGGCTCCATGCCATGCCGTCCCTGCCGATGCTGGAGAGCGCGGACTGATGACCACCCACCACGAGCACTGGACCTGCGACATCTGCCGGGAGCGCTACGACACCCCCGAGGAGGCCCAGGCCTGCGAGGACCAGGGCCCACCTGTGGTCCCGCCCCCGGGCACCATCGTCGTGGACGGCTTCTATCTCCACGACCTCTACCTGCTCCAGGTCGTGGCGGCCCCAAAGGCGCCGAACCCAGGCCCGCTGAACCGTCGTCCCAGCCGGAGCTGGCACTCCCTGACCCTGGCCACCTGGACGTGGCGCGACGTCGGCGAGCCCGCTGAGCCGTGGTTGCTCCAGGACGGCACGAACCGGGACTCGACCCCCGCCAAGGGCGAGCGGGCGTCAACCCAGGTTGAGGCCACTCCCGTCCCATGCAGGCCCGGCTGCCGGTCCCTCCCGGCCACGGTTCCGGTCGACCGTTCCTCCCCTCGGTACCGCAGGGCCTGGGACGACATGAAGGCTGCCGGGCTGCCGCTCTACTTCTGGGTGGACGGCGCCGTTACACCTGCCCTGCCGCCTATGGATAACCCTGTGGAGGTTGCGGAGAACGGCCCCGTCGCGAAACACGACCTTCAAGCTACGTGACCATGCCCCCGACGTTCCGGTTCCGGGTTCCTGCCTCCCCGGGCCGGATCGCGCGGGGGCCTTGGAGGAGTGAGATGTCTGACCCGTCCGACCTGATCCGGGGCCGCGCCCTGGACACGACCACTGAAGCCATGGCCCAGGAGGTCGTGGGGTTCGTCCGGGAGCATCGTCTGGGCCCGGGAGACCTCGTCGAGCTGGCGATCGAGCCGGGCGGCGACCCCCAGGCCGTCGTCCGAGCACTGTCCGCCCTGGCGGCCCGCCTGGAGGTCTACGGGGTGGTCCTCATGGTTCACGACGGAGCCGTCCACCTTCGGCCCCACCGGGGCGCCAACCTGGAGCGTATGGTGGAGACCGCGGGCCGGGCCCGCCATGTCGCGGCGGTTGTCCGGGACCTGCTCGTGGGCGGCCTCAATGGCCCGCCCCTGCCCGGCGACGGGGACCTGTTCTCGGCGGTCGAGAGGATCGCACATGTCATCCATGACCTCGACGGCCTGGTGGTTCAGCTGAGGCGCCTCTCCTCCGGCCCCGTCCAGTTGGCCCTGGACGTGGTCCCCGCGGATGAGCGTGACGCCGCCCTGGGGGCCGCCAGACTGCTTGAGGACCGGCTCCTGGCAGCACTCGGGGACGAGGCTCAGGATATCGATGCGGAGCTTCGTTACCTCCCTGGCCGGACGGAGCCGTGGGTGGCCGAGGTGGGGTCCTCCCTGCTCGGCACCGGACTGACCGCCCCGGACGCCGTCCGGGCCTTGTTCGCCAGCGTGGACGCGGCCAGGGCCCGCCTGGAGGACATGGGGCTGGATGCCGCAGCGGCAGACGTGGCGATTAGGCTGGGGGCGGGCTGATGACCGGCCCTGAGCATCCTGGCCCTGGCCCTGGCCCTGGCCCTGGCCCTGGCCCTGGCCCTGG
>Ga0114933_10000483_pt1 | contig 48744 bp, 39 predicted proteins | sample 4SBtaG_FD_89691 | JGI IMG/M metagenome (GOLD analysis project Ga0114933, IMG submission 89691) | Deep subsurface microbial communities from Kolumbo volcano to uncover new lineages of life (NeLLi) - 4SBTROV12_W25 metaG | ecosystem: Environmental > Aquatic > Marine > Volcanic | place: Kolumbo... | reverse complement strand
TCAACTGAACCGGGCGCCGGCTCGGGCGATGGTGACGTGCGTCTTACGGTCGGCTGAATCGCGAAACGCATTGCCGATGAGTGCGGCGACGCTCACGTCCGAACAACTCCGATCCGATCTGGGGTTCCGGGGGGTGATCTTGCCGTCCCGATCGGCGCCGCGTAACGTGCGCGCCCTTTCCCATTCGCCACCGCCAAGTGGAGTCTCGCATGACGTTCCTCTCCAAGCATAAACGCAGTCGAATGTGCGGCGAATTTCGCGCGGAACACAGCGGCGCCGAAACCATCGTCTACGGATGGGTCCAGAGCTACCGCGACCACGGTGGCGTCATCTTCATCGATTTGCGGGACCGGTCGGGCATTGTGCAGCTGCGCTGCGAACCCACCCATGATCTCGCCGCTCACGCCTTGGCGGACAGCGTTCGGCCCGAATGGGTTCTCGGCGCGCGCGGCCAGGTGATCAGCCGCGGCGAGAACATCAACCCGAAGATCCCGACCGGCGAGATCGAGATCCTCGTGGACGAGCTCGAAGTGCTCAGCGGGGCCGAGACACCTCCTTTCGAGATCAAAGACGGTATCGACACGGGCGAGGACAAGCGCCTGCAGTACCGCTACCTCGACCTCCGCCGGCCGGAGATCAACAAGAACTTCCAGATGCGTTCACGGGTCAACCAGCTGACGCGTAACTACTTCCTCGAAAACGGATTCCTCGAGATCGAGACGCCCATCCTCGCCAAGAGCACACCCGAAGGCGCCCGCGATTACCTGGTCCCAAGCCGCGTCCATCACGGCGAGTTCTACGCGCTCCCGCAGTCGCCCCAGCAGTTCAAACAGCTTCTCATGATGTCGGGCATGGACCGCTACATGCAGATCTGCCGCTGCTTCCGCGACGAAGATCTTCGCGCCGATCGACAGCCCGAGTTCACGCAGCTCGACCTCGAGATGAGCTTCGTCGACACCGACGACATCCAGACGTTGCTCGACGGCTACGTCAAAGAGATCTGGCAGGACGCGCTCGGCTACGACGTGCCGACCCCGATTCCGACAATGACGTACGCCGAGGCGATCCAGAAATATGGAATCGATCGACCCGACCTCCGATTCGGCCTGCCGCTTACCGACCTGACCGAGACACTTCGCGGCCGCGTTGAGTTTCGCATCTTCAAAGCGGTGCTCGACGGCGGCGGAATCGTCAAGGCGCTCTACGTGCCCAACGGCAAGGCGTTTTCGCGCAAAGACCTCGACAAAGTGCTGCCGGGAGAGGCGGCCCCCTACGGCGCCAAGGGCATCGCTTGGGCGCGGGTCACCGACGGCGGGGCCTGGACCGGTCCGGTCGCCAAGGGTGTGTCGGACGAGCTGCGCGGCGAAATGAACGCGCTGATGGGCGCCGAACCGGGCGGACTGGTGTTGTTCTCTGCCGACAAGCCGTCGGTCGTCAACGCGTCCCTGGCGCGCCTGCGGTCGGTTGTAGGCGAGCGCCTCGGCCTGGTCGACAAGTCACAGTGGGCTTTCACGTGGATCGTCGAGTTTCCCATGTTTGAGTACGACGACGACGCGGGCCGCTTCCACGCCATGCATCACCCGTTCACGAGCCCGCGCGAGCAAGACCTGCCGCTGCTGGACACCGACCCTGGCGCCGTACAGGCCAACGCGTACGACCTTGTGGTCAATGGCGTCGAGCTCGGTGGCGGATCGATTCGAATCCATCGGTCGGACATCCAGGACAAGGTTTTCGCCGTGCTTGGGCTTGATGCAGCCGAACGGCAAGAGAAGTTCGGCTTCTTCATCGAGGCGCTCAAGTACGGAACGCCGCCCCACGGTGGCATCGCGCTGGGCATTGACCGCCTGATTCGCCTGCTCACCGACACCGGCAGTCTGCGCGACGTGATCGCGTTCCCGAAGACGCAGCGGGCCACGTGCCTGATGAGCGCGTCACCCAGCAGCGTCGATACAGCACAGCTCAAGGATCTCGGGATCAAGATCGACAACGACTGATCGCGGCGCGATTGGTGCGCGTGTCCAAAAACACGAAAGCCCCTGGGATGCAGAGGCTTTCGGCGTTTTCAGGCGCGTTCGACGCGGGTTTTAGGCGTCCTCGCCCACGTGATCGTGGTAGTCGTCGGGCGACAGCAACTCGTCTTTCTCGCTTGGATCTTCGAGCCGCAGCTTGAACAGCCAGCCGTCTTCGTAGGGATCGGTGTTGATGAGCTCAGGGGATTTCACCAGCGATCGATTGACCTCGATCACCGTACCTGACAGCGGCGAGAAGATGTCGGACACCGACTTGGTGGATTCCACCTGGCCCGCAGGATCGCCCTGCGCGACGTCGCCGCCTTCCTCGGGGAGCTCGACGAACACGATGGAGCCGAGCTGCTCCTGGGCAAAGTGCGTGATGCCGACCACCGCGGTGTCGTCGTCGGAGACGCGAACCCACTCGTGATCTTCGGTGTAAAACAGGTCGGTGGGGACGGCCATCGTTGCTCCTGTGATCGATTCGAAGGGGGCCCGGGAGGGGCCGCGTTGACTCAGTCCGCGCTCTCGCCGGAAGGAGTCCGGGTATAAAAGGGGAACTTGCAGACCGCAACCCGTTTGATGCGTCCGCGAATATCGAGCTCGAGGCTCGTGCCCAACTTGGACAACGCACGAGGGACGAGCGCGAGGGCGATCGGTTTGGCAAGCGACGGTGAATGCGTGCCGCTTGTCACGTGACCTACGACTTCGCCTGCCTGTTTGACGGCATAACCGGCGCGCGGGATGCCGCGATCGACCATCTCCAGCCCGACCAGGCGCCGCTTGGACTTGTTCTTGCGGATCGCCGCGAGCGCGTCGCGACCGACGAAATCGCCTCGTTTGAGCTTGATCGCCCAGCCGACGCGGGCTTCGTAGCCGTTGATGTCGTCGGCGAGCTCGTGGCCGTACAGCGCGTACCCGGATTCGAGCCGCAACGTGTCGCGGGCACCCAAGCCACACGGCACGATCCCGAAACCGGCGCCGGAAGCGAACAGCTCACCCCAGAGGGCGGCTGCGATCTCGGGCGGGGCGTAGAGTTCGTAGCCGAGCTCGCCGGTGTAGCCGGTGGTCGCGACAAGCACGTTGGCGCCGTGGAAGTCGTGAACGCGGATCTTGTTGCGGGGCAATTCCGTGGCGTCGCCGTCGATCACGGCGCGTAGGACGTCGATCGCTCGCGGCCCCTGGACGGCGATCTGAGCGAAGTCGCCGCTGCGGTTGGAGAACAACTCGGGTTTGCCCGCGTGGGCGAGCATGTGGGCGAAGTCTTTGTCGGTGTTCGCGGCGTTGACGACGACGAGGTAGCGGTCTGCGCCCAAGCGGTAGATGAACAGATCGTCGACGGTGCCGCCATCGGCGTGGGTAAGCAGGGCGTAGGTCGCCTCGCCGTCCTCGAGAGCCGCCACATCATTGGTCACGAGGCGGTTCAGTTCATCGCAAGCGCCGGGGCCCTGGACGATGATCTCGCCCATGTGGCTGACGTCGAAAAGCCCGCAATTCTGGCGAGTTGCTAAGTGCTCAGAGACGAGTCCATGGCCCTTATACTGGACGGGCATCTCCCAGCCCGCGAAGGGAACCATCTGTCCGCCGGCCGCGACGTGCGCGTCGAACAGCGGCGTGCGTTGTAATGGCTGGACGTCGGTCATGCCCCAGCCGTGTATGCAGCCGATTGGCGTCCGTCAAGCCCCTCGGCGGGCTTTGCAGGCCCGCAAGGTGTTGTCGAGCAACATCGCGATGGTCATCGGACCGACGCCGCCTGGCACCGGAGAGATCGCGCCCGCCACTTTCGAAGCGGAATCGAAGTGGACGTCGCCGCACAGAGAACCGTCCTCGCGCCGGTGAATGCCGACGTCGATCACGATCGCGCCTGGCTTCAAGCTGTCGCCGTGGACCAACTCCCGTCGCCCGGCCGCTGCCACCACGATGTCGGCGTCGGCCAGATGGGCTGCGAGGTCGCGGGTTCGGCTGTGGCAGATCGTCACGGTCGCGTTCTTGCCGAGCAGGAGCAACGCCATCGGCTTGCCGACGGTCACCGAGCGCCCGATCACGACGGCGCGCTTGCCCTCGATCGAAAACCCGGTCGCCTCGGCGTGATGCCGCAGCATTTCCATGACGCCAGCCGGCGTGCAAGCGACCAGGCCGTCGCCCCCTGCGAGCAATGCGCCAAGACTCGCGACACCGAACCCATCGACGTCTTTGTCGGCTGCGACACGGCTGATGACGGCGTCTTTGTCGATGTGCACGGGCAACGGCAGCTGCACGAGAATTCCATCCACGCGATCGTCGGCGTTGAGATCGTCGATCAGAGCGAGCAGGTCGCCTTGCGCGGTTTCGGCCGGAAGGCGATGAGCGAACGACGTGATCCCGGCTCGCTTGCACGCTCGGATCTTATTGCGGACGTAGATCGCCGACGCCGGATCTTCACCCACGAGTACGACCGCGAGCCCGGGAACGATGTCCTGCTGGGCCAATGCGGAGCACTGGGTCTTGATCTGGGCGCGAACGGATTTCGCGATCGCTTTACCGCTGATGATGGTGGCGCTCATTCAGGCTGTGCTCCCTTGGCGACTGCCACGACCATATCCGCCACACGGGGTCCGACGTCGACCTTCATGCGCGCGCCGGCCGGCACGCTGGTTGTGACCCAGGCGTTGCCGCCGATGACGGCACCACGGCCGATCGTCGTTGTGCCGCCGAGAATCGTGGCGTTCGCGTATACGACCACCCCGTCTTCGAGCGTCGGGTGTCGTTTTCCAGTCGTGCGATCCGCGACCTTGGGAATGCTCAGCGCGCCGATCGTGACGCCCTGGTAGAGGCGGACACCCCGGCCGATGTGCGAGGTCTCGCCAACCACGACACCGGTGCCGTGATCGATGAAGAAGGCTGGCGCGATCCTGGCGCCGGGATGCAGGTCGATGCCGGTCTTGGCGTGGGCCTGCTCGGTCATCATTCGCGCGACGAGGCGACCACCGGCGAGCCACAGCAGATGCGAAAGGCGGTAGGTCGCGATCGCCCGGTAGCCGGGGTAGCAGAGGATGATCTCGGCACGCGACTGGGCCGCCGGGTCGCCCGCCACGAACGCCTCGAGGTCTTGCTCCATCGCCGCGCGGATGTCGGGCATCCGGCCGAGGATCTGGGACGCGCAGCCATGTGCCCATGCGCGCATCTTGGCTCGGGCGTCCTGGGAGTCTCCGTCCAACGGATCCTGACCTTGGCGATTTGGACGGGCCATGCGCTCGGCGTACAGCAGGTCCTTGAGCAGGCAATGCAGGCGCGTCGCGAACGCTTCGAGGTGGTCCTTGTCGGGGCGCCCGCCTTCGGTCCAGACCTCCGGAAAAAGCAACCGCCGGTACAGCGTCGTCGCTTTGGCGATGCGGTCGGGGTGTGGTAGACGACGACGGCCCGTGCCGGATGTGAGCTGCGATCGCTGCAGCATTTCGACCGCTACGTGGGCGCAAAGCGCGCTCAGCGCGGCTTCATCACCGCCTTCCGCGCAGTCCACGCCGACAAGGTCGTCGTCAGTCGTCATGACAGGTATCGCTCGCCAGAATCGCATAGGAACGTGACGATCGTGGTGCCCGGCTCGGCGTCCTGCGCGAGACGAACCGCGGCGTGAACGTTCGCGCCGCTCGACGGGCCGACCAGCACGCCGCGACGACAGAGCTTCTGCGCAGCTTCAAGTGCCGCGTGGTCCGCGACCGCCACGACCTCGTCGATCACCGCGTGGTCCACAATCGAAGGGATGAAGCCAGCACCGATGCCCTGGATGGCGTGGGGACGGAACGGTTCACCTGAGAAGGCCCGCGCTCGCTCCGGCTCGACACCGATGACCTTGAGGCCGTGTAGCGAACGGCGCAGTTGGCGCGCGGTGCCGGTCAGCGTGCCGCCGGTGCCGATTCCCGCGACCAGGACGTCCACTTTGCCGTCGCAAGCCTGCAGGATTTCGTTGGCGGTGGTCTTTTCGTGGGCCATCGCGTTGTCAAGGTTGTCGAACTGTCGGGTCATGAAGACGTGGCCGCCCTCGCTCAACGTTCGCTCGGCGATCGCGCGTGCCTGTGCCATGGAGCCGCCCATGCCGCGTTCCTTCGGCGTGAGCTCGATCTTGGCCCCGTACGCCCGCATCAAGTTGCGCCGCTCAACGCTCATGTCCTCGGGCATGACGACCACACACGTGTAACTGCGCGACGCACAGATCATGGCGAGCGCGATTCCCGTGTTGCCGCTGCTGGCTTCGATGATCGTGTGACCTGGCTGCAGCTCCCCACGGGCCTCGGCGGCGTCCAGCATCTCGCGAATCGGGCGGTCCTTGATGCTGCCGCCTGGGTTGAGGAACTCGCACTTGGCGAACAGCTCGACTCCGTCGGGGCAAAGGTCCGACAAGCGGAGCATCGGGGTGTTGCCGATCAACTCGGCGAGGCTGTTCACGATCGCGGTCATGGTCGTCTCGTCTTCTCTGCGGGTCAGCCGGGGCGGCCGCGCGGGTGGAGATCGTGAGGGCTGACGCGCCGCGGTGCAACCGCTGTCGGATTCTGTTAGCGTGCTGGCACGGGCACGAGGGGCGCCCGATCCGTTGCACATCGACTGACGTCTGCAACCTTACGACGCATCATGTTTGTCGCGACCAGCCCCAGCTTCCCATCGCCGCGCTTCCCACGACGTAGGCTTTTGTTGCTGGCGTCTGCGGCGCTCGTGATCGTTGCAGCGTGCGACGGAGACCCCGATCCCGGCGATGATGCAGGCGCAACCGACGGTCACGCCGGCGAAACGGAGCTGCAGGTTGGCGGTGCAGACAAGGTGGGCCGGAAATTCGTCAGCCTGACGTCAGGGACCGAGAAGATGCCGATCCTGCGCGGCCCCCAAGGCGGCCAGCACATCTGGGTCATGGTGCGGTATCGCGGCGCTGGGCTGTGGCACAAGAAGATGCGCATCGCCGTGACAATGACGATCGACGAGACGAAGAAGGTCGTGAAACCCGGCACCGTCACGTTGACGCAGTCGCTGGTCGAGAAAGACGGTTGGTACACGCTGAAGACCGCCATCCCCGCGTTCGTGAAATGCCCCTGCCAAATCGTCGGCAAGAAGCTGACGGTCGAAGCCGCGGTCATCGATCTCTATGGACGCACTGCGATCGCCACGGAGAAGGTCACGGGCACATGGGACGGTGTGTGCAGCGGCGATCCGCCTGGGTCCTGCGCCGCCCAATAAGACCCCGACGGCAGCCGTGTCGAACGGTCAATGAGACGCTGAGTCTTCCGGCTTTTCCGGAATCAGGGACATCGCCCGCTCGGTCATCGCGGTGATGGTCAGGCTTGGATTGACGCCGAGGTTGGCAGGAATCATCGACCCGTCGCACACGTACAAGCCGTCGTAGTTGTACACGCGGTGGTTTCCATCGAGTACGCCGCGTGTTTCGTCGGGGCCGATCACGCAGCCGCCGAGGATGTGCGCGGTGGTCGGGACGTCGAGCACCACTTCGTTGAGGCTGCTGACGGCGTGACCGCTGATCTTCCCGGCGACGCGACGCGCCACTTCATTGCCGATCGGGATGTATGTCGGGTTGGATTTTCCGGACAGGTTTTCGGTCGCCAGGGACTTGCGCCAGGGCGTGAGCCACGAACGTTTCCAGACGGCCCTCAGGCTGTTGTCGAGCGTCTGCATGACCAGCAGGATGATGCTGCGATGCGCCCAATTAAACGGACTCAGAGACCTGAGGAAGTCCATGGGATTCTTAGCGATTGCTGCAATCCACTTGAGCCAACGGGGGGCGCCGGGGCCGCCGTCAGCCATGACGGTTGCGAGCACGCTGAGAGCGTCGTGGCCCTTGCCGTACCGCACCACTTCGATGTGCGTGTGGTCGTTGAAGTACGCGCCGGATGTGATGGCCACGCCCTTGGAATAATCGACGTCGTCGGCATGGGCGGTGGCGCCGCAAATGGCCTCGGAGTTGGTGCGAAGCTGATCGCCCAGCGCTCGTGGCAGGTGCTTGAGGAAGCCGGCCTCTTTGCTGCGCATCAAGAGCGGGAGAGTGCCGAGCACGCCGCATGACAGCACGACCTTTCGAGCGCGCAGCGTCTGGCGTTTGGCGAACAGCCCCCAAGACAAGCTGGTGGATTGCTTCAGCGCGATTTCGTAGCCGTTTTCTCCGCGGGAGTCCGGGCCGCCGATGCACTGCACATGAACAGCTTCACGCTCGGGGATGATGCGAACACCGCGCTGTTCGGCGAGGTACAGGTAGTTGCGGTCCAGCGTGTTCTTTGCGCCGTGTACGCACCCGGTCATGCACGCTCCGCAAAGCAGGCATCCTGTGCGGTTGGGCCCTTCCCCGTCGAAATACGGATCAGCAACGGTTTCGCCGGGTTTGCCGAAGTACACGCCGACATCGGTGGCCTTGAGCGTGTGGCCGACCCCCATCTCGTCCGCGACTTCGCGCAGCACCTCGTCCGCCGGACCGAAGACCGGATTGGGGACCGCTCCGAGCATGCGCTGAGCCGTCTTGTAGTGCGGCGTGAGTTCGTTATGCCAGTCCGCCATTTCACGCCACTGCGCGGCCACGAAGAATGGCTTGGGAGGCACCAACAGGGTGTTCGCGTAGACGAGAGAGCCGCCGCCGACGCCCGAGCCGCTGAGCACCATCACATCCGAAAGCAACGTGAGTCGCTGGATGCCGAAACACCACGCCAGCGGCATCCACATCGACTTCCAGACGTTCCAATTCGACTTGGGGAAATCGCCCGCCTTCCAGCGTTTGCCGCGCTCGACGACGATGACAGAGTAGCCTTTTTCCGCCAATCGGAGCGCCGAAACGGAGCCGCCAAAACCGGAGCCGACGATGATGTAGTCCGCGTCGAAGCGTTCAGCAGATGGCGTGTTCACGATGCCCCATGATCGCCGACCTACGGATGCCTGCCAAGGAGCACGGGCACGCAGCTGGGTCAGCGGTGACAATCAGGTGAGGTCGTAGTAACCGTCCGCGTAGTCTTGGACCATCCGGCGCGCAGAAAACGCCGGGGCGGTCGCGATCGCGGCGCGCTGAATCGAGCGCATCCGAGCCTTGTCCTCGTAGGCCGGCATGATGTCGTCTTCGAGCAGTCGGTACAGCGCATCGGCGTCGCGGAGATCGTCGCGATCTTCCTCGTTGCCGCCGATCGCCCACCCGTTCTTGCCGTGCGAACAGCCTTCGGCCCACCAGCCGTCCAGAATACTGGCGTTGGCCACACCGTTGAGCGCCGCCTTCATGCCGCTCGTACCGCACGCTTCCATCGGCCGGACCGGGTTGTTCAGCCAGACATCCACGCCGCTTGTCATCATGCGGCCGAGCCACATGTTGTAGTTGGGCAAGTAGGCGACACGCAGCTCGTTTTGCAGCTTGGACGACCAGCCGACCAGCTCGCGCACGATCTTCTGACCGCGCAGATCGTTGGGATGGGCTTTGCCGGCGAAGATCAGCTGCAGTTTACCGCTTCCCAGCGCGAGGAGCCGTTCGATGTCGCTGAAAATGAGCGTCGCGCGCTTGTAGGGCACCGTGCGCCGTCCAAATCCGACAGTGAGAACGTCCGCGGAAAAGCCCATCTCTGTTGCGCCGTTGACGTAGTCGAGCAGGGCAGTTTTCGCGGTGCGGCGCGCGTGATCGAGCGCTTGGTCGGGCACGGTGTCGACGCGCTCGAGCAGATCGGGATTCGCGCGCCAGCCCGGCAGGTGTTCATCGAACATCGCGGCCATTGACGGAGCGGTCCAGCTGCCGAGGTGGACACCGTTTGTCAGGCCGTCGACCTGCCGGCCGTTGTAGATGTCCTGCGACGCGATGCGGGCATTGATGTGAGAGACGCCGTTGAGCGATCGCGAAAGACCGGCGGCGAGGTGCGACATGCTGATCGAATCGCTGCCGCCGAAGTTGATGATTTCCGCGTCCACGTATGCGCCGATCGTCCGGTCGACGTCCCAGCGCTGAAACGTGTCGTGCCCGGCCGGGACGGGCGTGTGCGTCGTGAAATGCGTTCGCTCACGGGTTGCTTCGACACCGATTTCGGTGGCCATCGCACCGGCGAAGAAAGCGGTATGGCCCTCGTTGAGGTGCACGCGCAGGTCGCGTTCGGGGTAGAGTTCTTTGACCGTCAGGTAGCCGCCGATTCCGAGCACCGCTTCCTGCCGCAGCCGGTTGTTGTTGTCGCCGCCGTAGAGCATCCGACATGTCGCCTGCCAGTGGTCGGTGTTTTCGTCGAGCAGGGTGTCGAGGAGCAGCAGGTCAACCGAGCCGTCCTCGCCCTGGACGGTTTTGCGCCACAGTTTCGCGACCACGTCGTCGCCGGCGAGGCTCATGGTGACCGAAACGCCGGTGTCCTCGAGCACGCGGCGCGGGTCGGTGTGCGGGAAATCGAGGTGCTGGTCGCCGTATGTGTCGATCGACTGAAGCCCGTAGCCCTGGTGGTAGTACAGGCCGATAGCCACGAAAGGCAGGCCGAGATCGGCTGCCGCCTTGACGTGGTCGCCAGCGAGAATGCCGAGCCCGCCGCTGTAGATCGGCAGGGCTGGGGTCACGCCGTACTCGGCGCAGAGGTAGACAACGAGACGATCCGTAGCGGACATGGTTCGCTCCAAGGGGTCAGGTGTGCGGTGAAAGTGGCCGAGGACGCACGTCGAAGCGACGGCGGACGGCTGGGGTCAATCGTGGTGCGGCTGGTTGAGCGCCGCGTATTCCCATGCCATCTGTTCGATCAGTTCAGAGACACGTTCGGGCGGCAGGGAAGCAGCGGGGACGCGTCGCGCGAGGGCGATGACGTCGCTATCCGCGATGGAAACGAGGGCGACCGCCGCGCTCATGAGGCGACCGTTGAGGCCAAGCAGGGCGGCGATGGCGTCGGTGTCGTCCGCGACCTCGTCCCACGGCATCAGCAGCAGAAGGACTGTCACGGTTGGCCCGGCGGGGGCAGGGTGAACTTCGACGGCGACCGTTGCCCCGATTTGCGGGTGGACGAATAGCAGAACAGCGCCGCTGGTATCGGCGGCGATGTCGACGGGGATCTCAAGCGCGCTCAAGGCGCCTCGAATTCGGTGTGCGACGTCGTGTGATTCAGATGGATCGGGTGCCGCGTCAGCGAGCTGTTCGGCTGCGGCTGATTCGATCGGGTCTGGGTTGGGGACTGTCATGGGCGCGGGACGGTAAGGGCGACCGCCGCCGTGCGCAAGAGGGCCGCCGACGAGTGAGGGTAGTTTGACGGCTGCGATGGTGCGTCCGACGATTCGGCCGCATCGCATCGCTGAAGAATCCTGCGCGACAGGCGTTGACGATGCACGAGGGCGGCCAGGACCGTGGTATCCGCCCCATGAGGAGGCCCCGTGGGCAATCGCAGCAGCACCGCCAGCCGCAGCATCAAGCTCAGGTGGGCCAATTCCCGTCGCCGTGCCGCGCTTGTCATCGTCGCAGCCGGTCTTTTCGCCGCCGGATGCGGAACGACATCGGTCAAGATGATGGTCGTGCGACCGGCGCTCATCAACGCGCGACCATGGGGCGGAACCGTGAGCGTGCAAGGCGTCGCCGCGGCTCATCCAGACTACATCCACGTCGCGGGTCAGATCCGGCAGGAGCTCAAGCAGCGCATCGTCAACGGCTACGGAAACGTCGTCGCGCTCAAGCAGTACGGCGGCGGCCTGCAGGTTAGCGGTCGGCTCGAACGATATGACATCACGTTGGAGGTCCAGTCCCGCCAAACAACGTGCAGCGACACGATCCGCGTCCGGCAAGGCGGCAAATCGGTTTCACAGCGGGTTTCGCGACCTTGCGTGATGAAGCAACACCGCTGGCGCGCACACGTCGACGTCTTGATGCGGGTCACGTCCAACAATGGCCAGGTGCTGTTTCTCCGCCACCTGACCGAGACCAGGACTGGCAGCACAGTTGAGCGGCGCGCCGTCGCCCCCATGCCGGATAGTCATCGCATCTTGCAGGGGCTGCGCAACCTCATTGTCACCCGGATGGCGCAGGTCATCGTGCCGCACCGAGTTCGTGTCACTGCGACGCTTTATGACTGCCCACAGCCGGCCGAAGGCACATGTAACCGAGCCGTCGCCAACCTCGCCAAATCGCGCTACGACGCAGCATTAGCCGAATACGATCGCGCCCTCGCGCAGCTGCAGAAAGCTCCCGGTGTCGAGCGATCGGATATCGCCAAGGTCCACTGGAACAAGGCGATCGTGTGCCGCTACGGCCGCAGGTTTGACGCGGCGCTCAATGAACTGGACTCCGCGCTGCGGCTTGACCCGGGCAACAGCCGCTATCAACGCGAGCGCGCCAACGTGCAAGCCGACCGGGATCGCCATTCGCGGCTGATTGATCAAGGATTGGGCGCTCCGTAACCCGTCCGCCGAGCTCGCGGCGTTCACCTGCACCCATCCATTTCGATGAACGAAGCGATTATCTCGCACCACGGCCCCGGTCATCTCTGGCTCGCCAAGCAGTCCAGCCGCGGCACCAAGTGGCAACTCGATCGCATCTACGCGCTGTTGTCGCGGTTGGGGGACCCGCAAGCCGCGTTTCCCTCCGTTGTCGTCGCCGGCACAAACGGCAAGGGGTCGGTCTCGTCGATGCTAGCGGCGATGCTCCGGGCTGGAGGGGCAAAAGTCGGGCATTTTACGTCGCCGCACCTGACTCAGACACGTGAACGCGTGCGCATCAACGGCACCTGCGTTGCAGCAGAACGGCTGGATGAAGCGCTGGTCGCCGTGGCTGAAGCGTGCGACTGGCAAACCGATCGGCCCGATCGCAAGAAAGGCGAAAAGCCGATCACCGATGAAATCAAGACGACACCGTTCGAAGCGCTGACCGCTGCGGCCACATGGCTCTATCGGGAAGAGGGCGTCGACATCGCAGTGCTGGAATGCGGGCTCGGTGGTCGACTCGACGCCACCAACTGCTGTGACGCCGATGTGGCCGTGATCACCCATATCGGGCGCGATCACACCAAATCGCTCGGCGACACGATCGCCAAGATCGCCGCCGAGAAGGTCGCGATCGGTCGTGACGGGCGCCCGATGATCGCCGCTCAACCCGCTATCGTGGCCGGAGCGCTCCGGAAGGTCGGCATCAATCCGCTGCTGCGCAAGCTCGGTACCGACGCGGTGATCAAGAGCGCGCGCGTTGCCGGCGGCGGCCTGCGAACAGAAGGGTTGATCGACGGTTCTCGCATCGGCGAACCGTTGCACGTTGACGTATCGCTCGCCGGTGAACACCAGGTGGAGAACGCCGCGCTCGCGCTCCTCGCCTACCAGGAAGCGCGCGAAATCCTCGCCGGTAAGGGAGTCGTTCTGCCCGAGCCGCTCGAGACCGCCTACGCGCTCGGAGAGGTCGATTGGCCCTGTCGAGCCGAGGTTGTTGGCGAAGATCCCTTGATGATCGTCGACGCCGCGCACAACGAATCGGGCGCCAATGCGCTCGTGCAATTGCTGCAGACCCGCGGCCGTCAGTGGCAGGTCGTGCTCGCGATGCGGAACAACCGTCGCGCGGAAGACTTCGTGCGGGCGCTGGCACCCATTGCCCACACGTTTTGGATTCCACGCATGGAGTCCAAGGCGCTGCACGCAGCGTCCCATCTCGCGGACACCGTCAACGCCGTGGCGCCTGCCGCCGCTGTCGCGGTTGGACCGGCCGAGCGGTGCATGGGGTTTGCCAGGCGGTCGTCGATCAAAGGCAGCGGCGTGGTGGTCACCGGCAGTATCTACGGAATCGGCGAGCTGCTGCATCGCGACCTGATTCGAAGCGCGCGACTCGAGGCATGGCTGGGAAGCTGATTGATGCGGCGAGGTTGGCGCTGGTCATGCTCGGCGTGGTCGCGACTGTTGCGTGCGCTGAAGTGAGCGCGTCGAGCAGCAACGCTCAGCGTGATTCGCTGCACGCCCTCGCTGTGCCAGCCGGCCCCGTTGTTATCGGCGATCATGAAGGTCAGTACGACGAGAAGCCGCCGATCCGCGTCTATGTGTCCGCATTTCGAATCGACCGGTGCGAGGTGTCGCGCGACCGCTACGACGTCTGCGTTGCCGCCGGCAAGTGCGCAGCTTCACGGACCAAAGGACCCGCCAACCATCCGGTCACCGGTGTGACATGGACCGACGCCGCGAACTTCTGCCGGTTCAGCGGGGGGCGGCTGCCAACCGAGGCGGAGTGGGAAAAAGCGGCTCGCGGTGACGATCAACGGCGCTTCCCCTGGGGAAACGCGAGCGCCGTCGGAAAGGCCAACTGCGGGCGTGGGTGCGGGGTTCAAGCGCAGGGCCCCAGGCCGTGTGGAGCGTTTCCGGCGGGGGCGAGCGCATTCGGCGCGATGGACATGGGCGGCAACGTCTCGGAGTGGGTGGCCGACTGGTATGGTGAAGGCTATTTCAGGACCTGCTGCGGCAGTGGCAAAACCCGCGATCCCAAGGGGCCTGTGACCGGGATTTATCGAAGCGTTCGAGGCGGCGAGTACACCCAGGAATACACCGTCTTGCGCGCCGCGAATCGCTACTGGGGAGCGCCCGATGGGTACCATGAACGGCGCGGATTCCGATGCGCGCGATGACCGCATCCGGCGTGGCTATCTTCGCCTTGACGACCGCGATCGTTGCCGCAGTTGCCGGCTGCAAGAAGCCCCCGGGTCCTAGACGTTCCGGCCTGGTTTGCGGCGAACCTGACAGGACATTCGTCGCAGTCGCAAAAGGGCAACGGAAAGCGGATTCGAGTGTCTCAGAGATACTCAAATACGCCGTAACTTCAAACAATTATGAGTGCTGTGTTGCCGCTGGGGCTTGCCCGCCGGACACGGTCTTGATGGGCCCGGGCGCCGGTTGCACAGTCGGCGTCGACCGGCTGGCACAACACCCGGTCAACTGTGTTTCCCACGCCGGGGCGGAGAGCTACTGCAAGTGGATCGGTGGCTCGCTGCCAAACGCCGCGTTCTGGGTCGCGGCGGCTCGGGCAGAGGACCCCACTGCCGCTTGGCCTTGGGGCTCGGAATGGCGAACCAATGCGGCGAATTGTGACCCCGGTGTCTGCAAGGATCGCTACCCCGTAACAGCTCCAGTCAGGGCATTCGCGTCGTTTGCCTCAGCTGCAGGCGCGGTGCAAATGGCCGGCAACGTCTTCGAGTGGACATCGACCTGGTTCTCCCAACCGCGTCGCCGCCGAAGCGATGCCGATCTTGGGCCCGGTTTGCGCGCGCCCGCCCGTACATTCCGCGTTTTGAAAGGCGGCTCGTGGCGCGAACACGAACACGCGATGCGGATCGAATCGGAGCACTACAAGCGCCCCGAAGAGCGACTGAGCAATATCGGCTTTCGCTGCGCCCGTTAGACCAGCTGAGTGGCGACAATTACTGACTGGCGACAATTACTGACTGGACGGGCCGCCCAAGACACCCAAAGCATCGCTGATCGCCTCGGCGAGAATTCGGTGACCCTCGGGCCGGAGATGACCGGTCCTGTCCAGCGCAACATCGGCATATGGGGCCTTCGAGAGCAGGGGTAGCGCATCGATCACGGTGGCTCCATGCGATTCGCCCAGGCGTCTGACCTCGTCGTACAGCTTCATTTCCGGCCGGCGACGGAGCGCGTCGGCCCAATTCGAGCCGGTGTCCGCAAGCAACACAATGACGACACGAGCCCCGGCCTCTTGGCCAAGTGTCAGGATGCGCGCGGTTTCTCGGAGAACGGATCTCTCGCCGCGCTCCTGGCAGGCCCTGTCGACATGCACCCATGGACCGGAAACGGCCCGAAACAGCGCGGAATTGCGATACATCCACCACGCGTGATCGGGGTCAATGCTGGCGCCACCAATGCCTTCGATCGCTGCACGGAAGGCCAGACATGCGCGCCGAACACCGTCGCCCGAGCGTTTCCAGACTGCGGTGTCGTTGTGGAAGAAGCTCAACACAACGGCGCCGGGCTTCCGCTTTGCCAGCACGCGTTGGAGGGAGATTCGCATTTGGGTGGTCGCGTAACCGGGAACCGAGGCGTCGTACACTCGCATTCCGGTCGCGAGCCTGGCGCCGATGCGTTTGTCCGCTGGAATCTGTACGCCGAAGAAGATGGAGTCGCCCAGCAGGACGACGGATCGATCAATGGCCGCGGTGGCCGGCCCCGGAATTCCAGCGCCGCGCAGACCATCACCGTCGGGATCGTAACGGGCTGGCATCGGCCAAAACGTGCCGTCAGGAGTGTCGACCGGTTCCACGTCCATCGTGATCATCTTGGCGCCGGGGTCCAGTCCAAGAACGCGGACGCAGACCTCAGCAGCGATCAACGTCAGCGACACCGCGATCACGACGTCCCGCGCGGTACGGAGCAAGACTGGAGCGAGTTGCTTCTTCATGCGTCGTGGCGATCCGCTGGACCACGCAATGTGGCACGTGCGGCCGGTGCGTCAACGCGAGATGCGCGGCGGCGGATAGGAAGCGCGTGGATCGACGGGAACCGCTCCGGTGGAAGAGCGACCCGAGCGTGGACGCCACGCGATGTCGAAGACGCGACTCAGAACGTGCGCCGGTCCTTGGCCTCGCATCAGCACCCCCACGTTGCGGCCCTCGTGAAAGTAGCCCCAAGACCAGTTATTCGTCCCGAGCCACGACTTGTCGCCGTCCACGATCATGAATTTGGAATGCGCAACCCGCGCGAATGGGATGAAGCCGGTGCGGTCCTGGGCGATGTGGAGTAGGCGCACTTCGATATTGGGCGCCGCCGCGAGTCGTTTGGCGTCGGCCATTTGGTGTGGTCGTGTCGACCAGTGCGACAGCAGGATCTTGACGCGAACTCCCCGCTTGGCCGCCGAGAGGATGGCCGAATCCAGGCCGTTGATGAGCCGACCCTTTCGATCGGCGCGTTTGTAGCCGAGCAGATGGATCCGGACTTCTCGGCGGGCGGACGTGATGAGCCCTATCAACTGCGGAAGATCCCACGCGACGCCTGGAGGCAGCCCTTTTTCGCAGCTGGCGACCAAGGCCATGCGCACTTTCGAGCCTCGGAATGACGCGGATTCCCAACTTGGCTCCGATTGTGTCGTGGCGGTCGCAGACTTCGAGCCGCCGGCTGCGCGCCAGTCAGATTCGAAGATCCGCGCGAGACGATTGGCAATCGCGGTCCGACGGATGCGCACGCTGAGTTCGACATTGTGGTCCACCGCGCGCCAGTCGAAGTTGTGGCTGCCGAGGAAAGCGTCTGCACCGTCAGCCACGACGTATTTCGCGTGGAGGATCCCGCCGTAGGCTTGGCTGGTTTGCCAACTGCGGACAGTGATATTCTTTTGGTTTCGAAGCCTTGCGAGCGTCTCTGAGTACTTCGAAACGAATGCCGCCTCGGTGAGGATTCGGACGGAGACCCCGCGTCGTGCCGCCGCTTCGATCGCGTGGATCACCGGCTCAAGCCGGCTTCTCGGGCGGTTGGCGATGTAGAACTGGGCGACGTCGAGATGTTTCCGTGCGCCACTGACGACGGCGACAAGGGTGTCGGCGGCATCACCAACTTTGGCGTTGTCGAGATCTGTGCCGCGCGGAAACGACTCGGCAAAGTCGAACGCTCCGCCGGCGACCAGGACGGCGTTGGAGTGGCGCCCTGCGGTTGGTTGGTTGGTGCGCCCCGCCCCGCCGGCGGCTGAGCAGGCAGCGCAGGCGACCAATGCGATGATCGCGATGAGTTCGACGCAAGAACGGCGTGCAGTGGCCATCGCGGCACCCCCGCGACGGAGTGTGCGACGTGCCGCTGACGAAGGCGAGGTCACCCGATTCAACGGGTCAGCAATCAGCCGTCGTCGTCACGCAGGTCGACCCGCCCGCGGCGCTCGACGAGCGCCATGGGATCGATGCCGAAATACCGCAGCCCGGAGAAGAACAGAGCCGCCGCCGCGACCTCATCCAGGTTGCCAATAACCGGCAGATTGTCGGGGATCAGCTCGAGCAGACCGGCTGTTGGGTTGATCATATAAAGGCCGGAAACCGCGATACAAAGGCCCGCCCAGAAGATGCCGCTGCGGGTCCTGACCGGGGTCTGTCGCGGCAACAAATTGCTGTTCGAGGTCATCGTCGGCTCCTTCGCGGCTGTGTGAAGCTCGCACCAGTTCATCACACCAAACGAATCGACGGCCCGGTTTATTGCGGGCCGTGTCGTGGCGGCTGCGAACCTCTCGTCGCGCCGCGGACTGCACGAGCGTGCAGGGCCTTTCAGTCGTGCGTTTCGTAAAGAAATTCGCACATGGCCCGATCAGTAAGCATGAAAAGCGCAAAACCCAGGTGGTTCGAACCCGGCACTGTCCTGCTTCTGACGAGCCGCACCCTCGAAGGCCGATTCTACCTCGTTCCCGATCGCCCAGAGGTCAATGCAACGATCATCGGTGCGGTGGCCCGTGGACAGCGAGCCCACGCTGTGGACATTCACGGCGTCGCGTTCTTGAGCAACCACTTCCACATGGTGGTCACGGGCGACAACCCCGAGCAGATCGCGGCGTTCATGCGTTCGGTGAAGAGCAACCTCACGCGGCGCATCAACCGAATCCGTGGTCGGAGCGGCACGCTTTGGCATCGTCGCTATGATCTGGAGCGGATCGAGCCAGGCTACGATTCGCATCTCCGTTCGCTTGCCTACGTAGTCGCCCACGGAGCGAAGGAGGGCCTTGTCGACAGGCCCGGAATGTGGCCCGGTGTCACATCGGCGCGGGAGTTGCTAGACGGTGACGAACCCGCTGCCGGAGTTTGGGAACGACGCACGGCGATGGCTCGCACGACCAAACGGGTCGTCCGGCGAAATCCCGATCGATTCCGCGTTGCCGAGCAAATTCAGCTATCTCCGCTGCCCGGAATGAGTTCCATGGCGCCCGACGAAAGGCGCGGCGAGTTGCGTGCCGCCGTCGATGCAGTGGTGTCAGAGCGCGATCCACAGAAGCGCCCGTCCATGTCGGCCGAGGAAGCCCGAAAGCGCGCCGAGAATACAGATTGGCGAACAACCATCGGGGCGCCGCCCGCGCGCAGGCGTTGCCGGCCAAACGTCGAGGGAAGCTGGGAGGGAGAGAGCTTGCGCGAAGCGTTTGAGTTCGTAGTCGCAAAATACAGAGCGGCGTCGGACGCACACCGAGCCGGGTTGGACTGCGAATATCCGAGCTGGACGATCCCGGCCTGGCTGCGGATGGGCGAAGAACGCGGCGCCGTGTTTGCGCGGGTCAACCGTGAGTTGCAGACGCAGTGGGCGCGGCGAAGCAAGACGGGAGTGCGCGGTTTCGGGAGGGACCCGCCGTAGCAACTCCAGGACGTGGCACGTCGCGTCGACGGGATTGTGCTTGACCCTCACAGTCGCTGCCCCTATAACCGCGCGCCCCGCAATGACGGGCTCGGCCAAGTAGCGAACAAAGCGTCGCGGCCTCTGGACCGGGAACTCCAACAAGCCCGCAACGAGCAACCCTCGACGCCGCGGGCAAGGAGCTGAAGCAATGGCGCTTGGCATTCTCGGCCGCAAAGTCGGCATGACACAGATCTTCGGACCGGAAGGTAACCGCATCCCCGTCACGGTGGTTGAGGCCGGCCCCTGCACGGTCGTCAAACTGAAATCCGCCGACGGACCAGATGGCTACAACGCCGCGGTCATCGGGTTCGGCGACATCAAAGACAAGCACGTCAACAAGCCCAAGCGCGGCATGTTCGCGAAGGCTGGTGTCGACGCCAAGAAGCACCTGCGAGAAACGCGGATCTCCAGCGACGAGGTCGAAGGCCTTCAGGTCGGCATGCAGCTCGATTGCAGCTTGTTTGCGGCGGGCAGCCTCGTGGACGTTGTCGGCACAACGAAAGGACGCGGCTTCACTGGCGTCATCAAGCGACACAACTTCCACCAGCCGAAGATGACACACGGCACGCACGAGAAGTTCCGTCATGGCGGCTCACTCGGCCAGTGCACCACGCCGGGCCGCGTTTACCTCGGCAAGAAGATGGCCGGTCGTCACGGCAACACGCGCGTCACCGTGCAAAACCTGATGGTTGTGGGCATCGAGCCTGAGCGGAACCTGCTGCTCATCAAGGGCGGCGTGCCCGGTCCCAATGGTCGCCTCGTCTGGGTGCAGCCAGCGGTCAAGGGCTAGTCCAACCTCATCCTCGCGGGCGTTCATGCACGTCTATTTCTGCGCCGCGCTCGACGGTGTTACGTGCGATGACTCGACGTGTCCTTGCGGCGCGTGGATTCGGTCCGCCGGCGCAAAGGCATCCAAGAAGAAGGGGCGCAAGAAGGCGCCTCCGTCCGGTCACGTTTCGTTTCCCGCCCGCGCGCAGGACGAAGCAGTGCTCGACGCGCTGGGGCGCAGCAAGCCCAGCGGCGGAACCGGACGGCCGGACGGCTGGGCCGATTTCCCGGTACACGCGTGGCGGACGCCAGAGGCATTTGAGCTCGGGTTTTCGACACTTTGCCCGACAGTCCGCGCGGCGCTGGCGGCGGCGGATGAACCCGTGGCGATCGCAACGGCGGATGGCGGGTGGCGTCGCGAGTTATCTGTTTTCACGTTCGCGGACGGTCTTCAAACTGTTCGCGTTCGCCCTCGGACGACCGCGCCATGGGCTGACTACGCTGATTTGCGCGACGCCATGCTGGACATCATCGGAGATCGGCGCCAGCCGCTACTTGCGCGCTTGGCAGACATTGCCGCCATCACAGCGACCGTCGTCGAACACAAGGGTGTTCCGCCGGAACTCCCCACATTCACGGCTCGGTCGTTCCTCGCCTGGCGTGGATTCTTGGAGGCGCGAGCAGCGGCCGCCAATCCGAAGAAGATGGCTGCATTCGCCAACAAAGTAGCGCCTCTGTTCGAATCTGACGCCGGGCTCGTGAAGCACAAAGACGCGATCGCCGCCGCATTGAGCACGGACTGGCGTGGCATTCTGGTTGAGCGTGTAGCTTCGGCTGAGCGCGAGTTCTCCGACGCGCTGGAAAACTACCTCGGGGCGCGTGTCTTCGCGCTTCCTGTCGTGCGCGACGTTTCTCTCGCCCGCGCCTACGCCGAATTCTACGAGGCGTTCGCCGTGGGCCTTCGATACCTCGCCGCGCTGTGTGAATTGCATGGTCGAGATGCGGACGCCGGGTTGGCCGTCGCGTCGATGGCGTTGGGCGAGCACTTCGTGAACTCGTCCAAGCAGAAGCTCGCAGCTTTCGTTCCGCCGCCACCGTCACACGACCGGGCCCCCCGCGTGGCCGACGTCGACATGACGCTCGCCTCAATCTGTTAGGCAGGCGCTGCCTCGATGGCCGATTCCGTCGCGCCTCGCCCGCTCGTGGTCCTGACCCGATCTGTGGACGACAACGTGGCGCTTGCAACGCTGCTCGAAGCGTCCGGTGTGGACACGCTCGCGATTCCCACGGCCCGCTTGGTTAGTCGGCCTCCCCTGCAGGGGCTTTCCGCTCTTCGAACCGCATTCTTGAAGGCTGACGCTATTGCGTTTACTAGTCGATACGGGGTTCGTGCTGTAGCGGACCTGGGGCTGCTCGACGCCTTGCGAACGTGTCCGTGCGTGGCTGCCGTTGGCCGGCGAACGCGTTTAGAATTAGAGCGTTACGACGTGCTCTGTGACACTCAACCCGGGGCGTCGACCGGGGCTGCTCTCGGTCGAGCTTTGGCCGATCGGCTCCCGCCAGGTTCTTTGGTCGTGTGTCCGCAGGCAGCTCACGCCCGCCCAGAGCTGCGCGACACGCTCGTTGCGCGCGATCTGGTCGCCGAGACCTACGACGTTTACGAGAACCAAGCGCCCCCGGCCCCGGTCGAGCGGGTGCTGCTGAGAGCGCGTTCGGCAACCGCATTGTACTTCGCAGCACCGTCCGCAGCAGACAGGCTCCTCTCGTGGGACCCCGAACTGAAAGCCATCCCGTGGGTAGCGATCGGGCCAACGACAGCCCGTGTTGTGCAAGGACGTCATGGTCATGCGCCGACGTGTGTGGCACAAGAACCGACTTTGGATGCCGTGGTGGCCGCCATCGCGACGGCACTCGACTTGAGCTTGGAGTGAGCCCATGACCACCGATCCCGCCAACTCAACCCCAGACGGCGCGTCCGGCATGGACTCAGTCGGACGCGCGCGGCGCGACACGCTTCGGCAGGATGACAGGCCCGCGTCAAGAGCCTGGTTCGGCAGAGCCATAGACGCCATTCCCGGCGGCGTGCACAGCCCGGTCCGGGCCTTTCGCTCAGTCAACGGGAGCCCGGTGTATTTCGATCGGGCCGAAGGCGCCAGGTTCTTCGATGTCGATGGCAATCGCTACACAGACTACTGCATGTCCTGGGGGCCGCTGATCCTCGGCCACGGCCACCCCGACGTCGTGTCGAGCGTCATCGCGGCTGCCGGTCGTGGGCTCAGCTATGGCGCCTGCCATCCTGGAGAAGTCGAGCTTGCCGAGTTGATCGCGGGCGCTTTCTCGCAGTTCGATCAGTGCCGTCTCGTGAACAGCGGGACGGAGGCTGTGATGACGGCGATCCGGTTGGCCCGCGGAGCGACCGGGCGTCCTTGGATTGTGAAGTTCGACGGCGGCTACCACGGCCATAGCGACGGTTTGCTTGTCAAAGCCGGCTCGGGCCTCATCACGAGCGCCGCAACGACGGGCGCCGAACCGTCCAGCGCTGGCGTACCTGCTGATGTTGCCTCGTCCACGCTTGTCGCGCCGCTTGGAGATCTCGACGCAGTCGCGGATTTGTTCAAGGCGCATGGCGACAAGATTGCGGCACTCATAATCGAGCCGGTTCCGGCCAACAACGGCCTGCTCGTCCAGGGCGATGATTACCTCGCGGCACTTCGAGCGATCACCGAACAATACGGCGCCTTGTTGATCTTCGACGAAGTCATCACCGGTTTCCGCGTCGGGTTCGGCGGCTACGGAGACGCCGCGGGCGTCCAGGCGGATTTGGTGACGCTGGGCAAAATCATCGGCGGCGGACTGCCGGTTGGCGCCATCGTCGGCGGCCGCGAATTGATGGAACACCTTGCACCGGTCGGCCCCGTCTACCAGGCCGGCACATTGAGCGGCAATCCGCTGTCGTGCGCCGCCGGGAAAGCAACCATCGAAGCGCTGTCAGATGGCGCTGTCCACGCAGCAGTCGAGGCGCTCGGTGCCTACCTGGAGGAGCGCATCAACGTCGCTCGAAATGGCACGTGGCCGCAGATTCGCCGTGTGGGTTCGATCGCGTGGCTCTATTTCGACGAAACACCAATCCCGACCGCTGCCGCCGATGTCTCCACGACACACGTCCGACGCTTCAACGCGCTGCACGGTCCGCTCCTTGACCGCGGCCACTATCTCCCGCCGTCGGCATTCGAGGTGCTATTCCTGAGCGCCGCTCACAGCGCCGCTGAACTTGACCGACTCGTGGCGGACATTGTCGAACTCTGCGCGGAGATAGACTGATCGTGGCCGCCTCACACGGCATCGTTCGCAACCCCGCTCAGCTCCTTTTCATAACGGCGGTAGTCTTGCTGATCGCGCTGTCGGCGTGGTGGTACGTGTTTCTCGTTCAGGCTGTTGAGACCGAGCACGACCTTTTGCGAGACAAGGCGACGCTCTCCCATCAACTTGCCAAGCGGTCCGGTCATCCCGGCGTGGTCGCACTGGACGTCGACGCCGCGCTGTCGAGCATCGAGAAGCGTCGCGAACGTCGGCGTTTCATGATTCTTGGGGAGGGCATTCTGCTTTCCGGCCTGCTTTTTGCCGTTGTGCTGATGCTCTACCGGTTGTTCCGGAGCGAGCGGCGATTCCGCAATGAAATCGAGTTGTTTCTCCGACGCGTCACACACGAAATGAAGACTCCCATCGCCGGCATCAAGGCGGTTCTGCAGACGATACAGATGGGACGCATGCCGGCTGACCAACTGGTCGATCTTGCCGGGCGCGCGCTGGCGGAAGCAGAACGCGAAGAGCTTCTCATCCAAAACTTGCTGCTCGCCCAGCGCATCCGGCAACCGGACGCACAACTGAAGGCCGAGCCCATCGATTTGGCAGCCCTGGTGCGCCGCCTCGTGGTGGGCCGCCAGCAGCTGTCGAGTCAAGTGGAGTGGTCGGTGGATGCTGATGACGGTAGTCGCGTCGTCGGCGATGCCGGCGCACTTCGAACGATCGTCGACAACGTGCTCGATAACGCAGCGAAATACGGCGGTGGCGCGGTCCAGATCGACGTCTCTGCCAGGCCCGCGACTGTCGTGCTCACCGTCGAGGACAACGGCATCGGTTTCGAGGACACCGCTACTTCGTCGCTGTTTGAGCCTTTCGTTCGCCAAGCGGACAGTCGCGCAGCGTCACGGCAAGGAACCGGCCTCGGACTCTCGATTTCTCGCTCGCTCGCCGCCAAGATGGGAGGGCGGATCGAGGCCTCAAGTCCCGGGGTTGGGCGGGGCGCCACGTTCACACTTACGATGCCGCGGGACGGAGCCGACACGTGAGCCGGATTCTGCTGGTTGAGGACGACGATTTGATCGGCACGATGGTGCGCCTGAATCTCCAGCAGGAGGGCTTCACCGTCGACTGGTTGCAGCGCGGCGATATGGTCGCCGCCGAGCTCGGGCGCAGGACATATGACGCGATTCTGCTCGACATCGACTTGCCTGGCCGCTCCGGCGTCGAGGTTGCACGGGACGCTCGGCGCGACGGAATCGGAACGCCGATCGTGATGCTTACGGCGCTGGACGGTGTGGATTCAAAGGTTGTTGCACTGGAGGCCGGGGCCGACGATTACGTCTGCAAACCATTTGATGTCGCCGAGTTGGTTGCACGGGTTCGTGCCCAAATCCGCCGCAGCCGAGCGCCGATCGAGGTCGGAAGCCAACAAGTAGTCCGCGTCGGCGCCGGCAGTTTCGACCGTAGCCGTCGCACGCTCCACACGTCGACGGGCTTGTCCGTGACTCCCTCCGACCGCGAGGCCGACTTGCTGATGCTGCTGGTACGCAACCCCGATCGCGTGCTCACTCGTGCCGACATCTTGGACGAAGTCTGGGGCATGAACGCAATGCCCAGTGAGCGAACGGTCGACAATTTCATCGTCCGCTTGCGTCGTTGGATCGAGCCAGACCCAGATGCGCCCATCCATATCGTGACCGTTCGCGGCACGGGGTACCGGTTTACTCCGTGAACGGACGCTTGGTTCCTCCGTTATCGCCAATAATAGCAGATAGTTACGATCGTCTCTGAGTCGCGCGATTTCCGTATGTCCAAACGAAATCAGAAGCAAAATCATAGACTTGCTCACGTCCCTGAGACGCTCGCTTCCGTCATGAACCGGCGGTTCTCAACCTCGGCGTCCGGCCGGGCGCCTTCGCGTTAAACGCTGTGAGAATCAACAGTTGCGATCGTCCCTGGGACGCGCGAACCAGTCGCCCCTTTGGTAGCCGCGCTCGGTCGCTGCTTCCAGGCCCCCTTGAAACCCTCGCCCCGACCGTGTAATCGCCCGCAAACGGACCGGAGCCGCCCATGAACGCCGCCGCCCACGAACACCGCTTCCAGTGGGCCGAGCCCGCGCTCACCTTCGACGATGTTTTGCTCGTCCCAGCATTCAGCGATGTGCTGCCGCGCGACGTTTCGCTGTCGACCCGCGTGGGCGAACGTCTTGCGATGAACATCCCGCTGCTTGCCGCGGCGATGGACACGGTCTCCGAGGCACCGCTTGCGATTGCTGTGGCCCGAGAGGGCGGGATGTCGGTCATCCACAAGAACCTGAGTGTCGCCGAGCAGGCCGACCACGTGGCCCGCGTCAAGGCATCCGACCCGCGCTTCGACGCGGCGGCTACCCAACTCGCGCCCACCGATGCCGCCCTCGCCGCTGTGGAAACCATGCGCAGCATCGGCTCACCGGAGCTCCCGGTAGTCAACGACGGCCGCCTGGTGGGTGTCTTGACCCGCCGCTCTCTGCTGCTCCACGGCGCTGATTGCGCGGTGGCGGAACGCATGGGTGAAATCGCGGTATCGATCGGTGCCGACGCCAGCGTGCAGGACGCCCGCGCTCTGTTCGATGAGCACGGCTTCGAACGCCTCTTCGTTGTCGACCGCAATGGCCTCTTCGCCGGCGTCATGGCACGCGCTCACCTCGAACTGCACGAGCGTTACCCCAAGGCGCTCCGCGATCACGCTGGACGCCTCCGTGTGGCCGCTGCCGTCGGTCCATCCGCGGATTGCGACGAACGGGTTGATGCGTTGGTCGCCGCAGGGGTTGACGCCATCGTCATCGACACGGCGCACGGTCATTCGCAAAACGTTCTCGACGCCGTCGCACGGACTCGAAAGCGCTTGCCCGACGCAACCATCATCGCCGGAAACATCGCCACCGCCGAAGCCGTCGAAGCGCTCGCCGCGGCCGGCGCCGACGTCGTCAAGGTGGGCATCGGACCCGGATCCATCTGCACCACCCGCATTGTGGCCGGCGTGGGCGTGCCCCAGATCTCGGCCGTTTTCGATTGCAGCGCCGCGGCCCGCCGACTCGGGGTCGGCATCATCGCCGATGGAGGCATCAAGCGCAGCGGCGACATCGTCAAGGCGCTGGCGGCCGGCGCGGATGCGATCATGGTCGGGTCTCTGCTCGCGGGTACCGATGAGTCTCCCGGCGACATCGTCGTGCGAGACGGAATGCGATTCAAAGCCTACCGCGGCATGGGATCGCTCGGCGCCATGCAGCAGGGCAGCAAGGACCGCTACTTCCAGGACCATCAGTCCGACGCTGACAAGCTCGTTCCCGAAGGCGTCGAAGCCGTCGTGCCGGCCAAGGGCTCCGTCCGGGCTGTCATCCACCAGCTCATGGGCGGCCTTCGCAGCGGCATGGGCTACACCGGCTGCAGCAATGTTGCTGCGCTCCAGGAGCGCGCGCGATTCGTCCGCATGACCCCATCCGGCCTCGCCGAATCGCATGTCCACGGCGTCGCGATGAGCCGTCCGAGCCCCAACTACGCACCCTGAGCAAGCACCCTACGAACGCTGCCCAGCTCGTCTCTCGCCACCGCCCACGGGCCCGGAACGCGATCCATGAAGCGCATCCTCATCCTCGACTTCGGCTCCCAGTACACGATGCTCATCGCGCGACGCATCCGCGAATTGCATGTCTATTGCGAGATCTGGCCGTGCACCCGCGACCTTGCGTCCATCAAGGCCTGGCAACCTGCGGGAATCGTGCTGTCCGGTGGCCCAGCATCCGTCTCCGAACCCGACGCGCCGCGCCCCGACGCAGAAGTTTTTGACCTGGGCGTGCCGGTTCTGGGCATTTGCTATGGCCTCCAGGTCATGACCGACATCCTCGGCGGTTCGGTCGCTCCCGGGGACACGCGCGAGTTCGGCCGAGCACACATCCAGATTGAGAATACCGGCGGCCCGCTGGCGCAGTTAACAGCTGGCGCGACCGAAGAGGTCTGGATGAGCCACGGCGATCGCATCGTCGAGCCGGCGGGCGGGTTCTCGGTGCTCGCCAGGACGCGGGACGGAGTCATCGCGGCTGTTCACGACGAAAAACGCCGCCTATCCGGCCTCCAGTTCCATCCCGAGGTCGCGCACACGCCGCGCGGCACTGACGTCCTCGACGCGTTTGTACGGGGTGAATGCGGATGTCCCGCCGAATGGACGATGGAGTCCTTCGTTGACACCGCAGTCAACCAGATCCGCGAGCAGGTTGGTGACGGACGCGTTTTGTGCGGCCTGAGCGGTGGCGTCGATTCCAGCGTCGCTGCGGCCCTGATTCATCGCGCGATCGGCGATCGGTTGACGTGCGTCTTTGTCGACAACGGTCTGCTCCGCAAGGACGAGGGCGACGAGGTCAGGCGCATCTTCGGCGACGGGCTGGGCTTGCGATTGGTCAGCGTGGACGCCGTCGATCGCTTTCTCGACGCGCTCAAGGACGTCATCGACCCGGAGAAGAAGCGCAAGATCATCGGTCACCAATTCATCGAAGTGTTCGAGGAGACCGCCGACAACTCAGGTCGCCAATACGACTTCCTCGCGCAGGGCACGCTGTATCCGGATGTGATCGAGTCCGTGTCTTTCAAGGGGCCCAGCGCGACGATCAAGAGCCACCACAACGTCGGCGGACTGCCTGAATTCATGCAGATGGACCTCGTCGAGCCGCTCCGCGAGTTGTTCAAAGACGAGGTGCGCGAACTCGGTCAAGCCTTGGGCCTGCCGGACTTCCTCGTGCAGCGCCAGCCGTTCCCCGGCCCGGGCCTGGCGGTGCGTGTGATGGGAGCCCTGGATCCCGAGAAAGTCCGTCTTGTGCGCGAAGCAGACGCGATCGTCCGCGAAGAGATCGATGCTTGGCCCCGGCATCGAGAGCTTTGGCAGTACTTCGCCGTGCTGTTGCCCGTCCGATCTGTCGGCGTGATGGGCGATCAGCGGACCTACGAGAACACATGTGCCGTTCGGGCTGTGACGAGTGTGGACGGTATGACGGCCGATTGGGTGGATCTGCCCCATGAACTACTCGGCCGGATCTCCACGCGCATCATCAACGAAGTGCGTGGAATCAATCGAGTTGTATACGATATTACGAGCAAACCGCCCGGCACGATTGAGTGGGAGTAGGGCGCTTTGCCAGGCGCCAGTTCGGGCCTATCTGCACGCCAACTGTTTGCCGAGTTCGCAAGCGCGTGACTGCAGATCGTCCGCGTTTCCGAGCCGGCATGCGACACCCCAGACATGGCACGCGCCGCGCACGATTCGGGCGGCATCCAGGCACCCACTTGCGTCGCACAGCTTGCACGCGCGATGCAGGTGCGTGACCGCCTTCTGGGCCAGCTCCCTACCGCCGTCGCCGTCGGTCGACAGCTTGTGTTCAACCGCTCTCCACGTCGCCAGCCCAACATGGCGACATGCGGCGCCGGCTCCAGCTCGACAGGCTTTTTCCAAGGTTGCGAGCGCAGCGCGACGTCCTGGTGCGTCGTTTGCCGCGGCGAGAAGATCGACGCCATGACGGGCACAAGCTGCGACCGACCCGAGCGCGCATCCTCTCTTGGCCTGGCCCGCCAACATGCACGCGTGACCGTCGGCGAGCCGGCAAGCGTGGGCGAAAAGGACGTTGCTGCGTTGTTCATCCACCGGGACGCCCCAACCGCGTGCGAAACAGAGGCCAAGCCGTCGGCAGTCCTTGCCCTCGCCCAGCTTGCAGCTCGTCGCCAGCGAGTTTGGGGTTCGACAGGCGCGCTCGGTCAGCCAGATTTGCCGTTCCGCGGCGCATTGGTCGGCGATCCACAGCCCCCTGGCGCGATCTTCGGGACCGGTCCGGCCGCGCCGTGTGCTATCCGCCCGGGTCCTTCGCGGACTCTCGTCAACCGTCCGAGCCGCCACGGGCGTTTCGCCAGCAGAGCCCTCCGCTTTTGTCTGCTGGACACCACCTCCGATCCAAGCGCCGCAGCCAGCGGTCATGGCGGCAGACACCACCACAACGGCCGCCTGAGCCGCTCGAACGCATCGGTAATTGGCCCATGGGGGCGCGATCATTACACTCTCCGTTGGATGAGCTTGTCGCCAGCCAGGATCCGTGTCCATTTCCTCGCCCTTGTCGGCGCGGCGGCCATCGTTTGCATCAACGCGGCAACCGCCCTTGCGATTCCCACCCCGAAAGGATCGTGCCCGCAACCAGAGCACACGCTGGTCCTCTCGGAGTTCCAGGTTGGCGACACCAACAAACCCCGCTGGCTGGAGATCGCAAATCCCGGCAAGTCTGCTGTTTCATTGGATAACGTTGTTGTTCGCGTGAAGGCCAAGGGGATCGCGAAGGGCAGCGGCATCGCGGCCGACGTACTCGAGTTTGCGGTCGCTGAAAAGATCGCGTCTCTGCCCGCCAAGGAGGTCTTGCTCGTCGGGCACTTGCCCAAGACGCCGGGCGGAAAAGGGCCCTATTTCGGCCTGAAGCTCATCGATCTCGGCTCCAAGTTCGTCCTGCCGCCCTGCAAGGTGAAGCTCGAACTCATCGGTCCGGCGGGTCCGATCGACAGCTTCGAATACGACCTCTGCAAGGGCGCTACCACCCCGCCAGCCTCGGCGTGGCAGACCGTCATGGCGTTGGACCAGGGCCACCTCGACATCTGCGTCAACGATCAGAAATCCAACTGGTGCATCCCCACTGCGAAGGCCAGCCTGACCAAACCTTCGCCCGGCAAAGCCAACCCGTGGTGCGATCTCGACGGCGACGGCTACACGTTCACAAGTGGCGATTGCGACGACGGTTCCAAGTCGGTCAATCCGGCATCCGTCGAGCACTGCAACGGCGTCGACGACGATTGCAACAGCAAGACAGATGACGACGTCATCGTGCCGCCGGGCGTCTGCCTGTCACTGGGAATCTGCGCACTGCCCGGAAAGAGCGGTGAGCCCGTCGCCAAATGCGATGGGGCCAACGGCTTCACATGCTCTTACCTGGAGGGCTACGAGGCCGCCAACGAGACCAAGTGCGACGGTGTCGACAACGACTGCGACGGCCAAACAGACGAAGCGCTTCTCAACAACTGTGGCACCTGCGGAACCCTTCCCGTCGAGACCTGCAACGGGCTCGACGATAATTGCAATGGAGCGACAGACGAGGGGCTCGATCTGAGCAAACACGACTGCGGCGACGGGATTTGCGCGCTGGCCAAGCCGGTGTGCAATGGGGCTGATGGCGTGTCCTGCAAGCTGCCGCCACAACACGAAAAGGACGAGACTCGATGCGACGGCCTCGACAACGACTGCGACGGCACCACCGATGAAGGGCTTGGGCTTGGCAACGCGTGTGCCGTCGGCGTGGGGGCCTGCCAGGGCGTGGGCGCCTGGGCTTGTGGCAACGACGATAAGCGCCGTTGCGACGCCAAACTCGGCGCGCCCAAAGAAGAAAAGTGTGGCGACGGGCTCGACAACGACTGCGACGGGACCACAGACGAAGGGTTCGGCGTGGGCGAGCAGTGTGTCGCGGGTATGGGAATTTGTCGCGTGGTTGGCAAGAGGGTATGCGACGCCAGCGCTCCCAACGGCTCACGGTGCGAAGCCCGCCCGGCAGCTGCGGCGCCCGCGGAGTACTGCGCCAACGAGCTCGACGATGACTGCGATGGGCTGACCGACGAACCCGGCTGTCGTACGAAGACGAAGACCGATTCGACCGGATGCGGCGTATCAGCACGCCCCGAGCGCTCGGGCTACCCGTTCCCATATGGCTGGTTGATTGTAGCGGCGGCGTGCCTGGTATTGCTTGATCGTCAACGATCGCCAGGCGGCTGACCGGACCTACTCGCCCGAACCCAGCAAGGCCGCCCGGGCCCCCGGTTTGGCATGAACCGTGGACCGGCCGCCGCCACCGATATCACCGTGCAAGGGCCGCAAATCGTCGAGGCGTCGCTGCACGCGACCCATCACGGTGTCGGCGGGATAGCTTCCGCGCCGATCCCGTTCGCCTGACCTCTTGCCGGTGAGGATCTCGATCCCTTCGTCGATCGTCTTGACCGGCCAGACATGGAACGTCCCGGCGTCCATCGCCTCGCGCACGTCCTTGTCGAGCATCAGGTGCATGACATTTTGGTGCGGGATGAGCACGCCCTGGTCGCCGGTCAGTCCGCGTGCCTGGCAGCACCGGAAGAATCCCTCGATCTTGTGGTTGACGCCGCCCACCGGCTGGATTTCGCCGAGCTGGTTCACGCTGCCGGTCACGCCGATACCTTGGGCAATCGCCACATCAGCGAGATCACTGATGATTGCGTAGAGCCATGTGCTTGACGCGCTATCGCCATCGACCGCTCCGTAGCTCTGCTCGAACGTCACGGTAGCCGTCAAAGCGAGCGCGGTGTGCTGTGCGAATCGGTGCCCCAGGAAGCCCGCAAGGATGTGCACGCCCTTGTCGTGGATCTCCCCAGACATGTTCACTTCGCGCTCGATGTTCACGATGCCTGCACGACCCGCGAAACAGCGCGCCGTCACGCGGAAGGGGCGCCCAAACTCGTGTTCGCCAACCGCCAACACCGCCAATCCGTTGATCACGCCGATACGCGAGCTCGCGAACTCGAGCAGCAGCTGCCCATCGACCAGGTCGTCTTGCATCTTGTCGGCGATGAGACTGGATCGAAGCTGTCGTTCGCGGATCGCTCGCTCGACGTGAACGCGCGAAATGAGCTCCTTGTCATCGGCCTTGGCGTGGAAGTTGGCCTCGATCAAGACATTGCTGATGTCATTGAACCGGAGGGTGAGCTTCCGCTGGGATTCTACGAGGCGGCTGCCGTGCGCGATGACAGCGGCCACGGCCTCTCGATCGAGGGGCGCGCAATTGTTGTTATGGGCCGCCGTCGCAATGAATCGAACGTACTTGTGAACCGCGTCGTCCGTGCGTCGGATCTCGTCGTCGAAATCCGCCTTCACCTGGAAGATCTTCCGGAAATCATCATCGCTGCGATAGGCCATGTGATACAGCGTGTTACCGCCGATGAAGATCAGCTTGAACTCGATGGGAATCGGCTCGGGTTTCAGGCCGCTGGTGGGTAGCAGACCGGCGCTCTCGCCGAGGTCTTCGATGGCCGCTTCCCGGTTTCGCAGCGTCGTCTTCAGCGTCTCCCACACGCCGGGGAGGGCGAAGACATCCGCGGCGTGAACAACGAGGAATCCGCCGTTTGCGCTGAGCAGCGAACCGGCTTGGATCATCGTGTGGTCGGTGAAGTAGATGCCCTGCTCAACGCGTCGTTCGATTTTGCCGAAGAGGCGATAGAACGTCGGGTGTGACTCGAAGATGACGGGCGCACCCTCGGTCTTCGAGTTGTCGACAAGCACCTTGACGCGGTAGGCCACAAAGGGGTCGGCCGCGTGCGGGTTGTCGTCGTCCTCGTCGGGCAGAAACTTCGCGAAATGGTCGACGAAATCCTTGATCATCCCGTCGAAGAAGTTGCGCAAGCGGCGGTTGCAGCCGCGGTATTTGCGCCTCAGCCTCGATACGGGCTTGCGAATCACGCGCTCGGCAAGATCCCGCGTGTATTTGTCGAGCAGCTCCTGCGTCTCCTTCTCAATTTGCCGGTTCGCCTGCACGAAGTCGGTCAACAGGGGCTCAAGCAGCTCGCGCCGCGCCTCAACTTCCTGTCGCGCCTCGTCGGGCAGCGCGATGATCTCCTTTTCGTCCAGCGCCTCCCCCTCGACTACGGGCATGGTCTTCAGCTCGCCCTCGTCGCCGGTCACGATGTCGAAGTGGATCTCGGCGGCCCGCCGGCGTAGCACGTGGAACGCGTCGTTGCTTCGCGCATTGCCCTCGTAGATCGCCCGCTGAAGCCGCTCTTGATGTGCGCGCGCGTGGAAACTTTTGGCGAGGTCCTCGCGAACCCTCTCAAGCAGCTTCTCGAGGTCGGTCTTGAGCTTGTTGCCGCGGCCCGGGGGCAGGGCAAGCGCGACCGGCGCCGCCTTATCGTCGAAATTGTGCAGGTACACCCAGTCCGAGGGCACCTCCCGCTTCGGCGCCACGCTGCCCAGCAACGCTTTGAGTTGGCTGCGTTTTCCAGTGCCCGACGCACCCGCCACGTAGACGTGGAAGTTGTGGCGGTGGATGGCGAGGCCGATTTCCAAGCTGCGCTGCGCGCGATCCTGTTCGATCACCGATTCGAGGATCTCGACATCGCGCGTCGTCTCGAATGTGAGCGTGTCGATCGCCACCTGGACGGTCGTCTTGCTCGATTCGAGCGACTCGGGGCGCTTGACGGGGTGGAGCCCGCCAGTGTCGAACGTCGTCGGCGCGTTGGTCATGCTTTCCTCCAATCTCAGGCACGAACTACGGCCCGCGAGAGGCCCATTCGGAGCGGACGGAAGACTTGCGCGCTAGACGGCCATCGTGTCGATCAGGGCCTGCGCGGCAGACCGCTGGGATGGCGCGCGACGCAATCGTGGCCGTCGCCGAAAGGCGCAAGCGAGACGGCGAAGCGTACCGTTCTCAGTTGCTCATGACCATGGTGGCGTAGGGCTCTTTCGCCTCGAACTGGCGGCGCGCCGATGACGCCGCTGCGTGCGATGTGTACGGCCCGAGCCGGACGCGGAAGAAGGTGCCCCGCGCCGGCACGACGATCCGCGTAATCATCGGCTTGTGCCCTTTGCCCTTGAGCAGTTTCACGAACGAACGCGCCTCGTCCGCGCTCTTGAAAGCCTTTATCTGGACGAAGAAGCGGCGTTTACCCGCGGGCGCTGCTCCGCGAGGCGCTGCCGGTTTGGCAGGCGCGGCCGGGCGGGTCGTTTTCACGGCTTTGTTACGAGCGGTCGCGACGCGCTTTTTCGCCGCCGCCTTCTTCTGCTGGGCCGCCTTCTTCTGCTGGGCAACGCGCTTGTGCTCGGCCGCCTTCTTCTGCTCTGCGATCTGCTTTTCTGCGGCGATTCGCGTGTTTTCGGCGATCCGCTTTTCGTCCGCGGCGCGCCTCGCCTCCGCCGCTTGGCGTTGCCCTTCGAGCCTCTTGGCTTGGGCAACCTGCTCGGCGAGACGTTTGGCCGCGGCCGCGCGCTGCTGCGCCGCGATCCGCGTCTGCTCGGCGATTCGTTTTGCGTCGCTCGCTCGCTTTGCGTCCACCGCCCGTTTCGCTTCCGCGACTCGTTGCTCGGCCGCATGTTCAGCGACCGCGACGGCGGCGCGCGCGGCAGAGGCTTTCTTCATGGCCACTTCGGCGCGCACGCGCGTCATTTCGAGCTCTGCACGTCGGCGCTGTTCGGCATCTTGGCGCGCCCGCGTTTGGGCGAGGAGTCGCGCTTGGGTTTCCCGCAGCCGTGCCTCGCGTTCCGTGGCCAGCCGGGCTCGTTGCGCGGCCTTCTCTGCTACGCGAACACTCTGTTCCGCCTGCAGCTGTGCGATCTTGCGCTGCTCTTCCGCCGCCGCGCGCTGCTTTTCCGCCGCCGCGCGCTGCTTTTCGGCGACCTGCGCCAGTTTCGCCGCCTCGTCGCGCCGCTTGAGGGATTGCGCCGTGGCGGCTTCGGCCTTGGCGATGGCGAGCTTCGCCTTGCGCGCGCGTTCTTCCAACTCAAGCATCGCGCGCTGTGCCGTGGCGGCGTCGACGGCTGCGTTGAACGACTCGGCACGTCGCCGCTTCTGCTCCAACGTGAGCCAGGCCAGGTTGCGGCGGGCATGGTCCACGGCCTCGATGTGCCGCCGCCGCAACGCTTTCTGAGCCATGTCCTGCATGCGCACAGCGTCGATTCCGGCTGAGCAAACCTCGGCGACATCGGCGCCCCGCTCGCTCGACCCAACGGGCACGTTCTCCGTGGCCCAGGCAGCGCCATCGGGACCTACCAGGTTGCCGCGGTAGAGGTCGGCTGGTTCGCACGGGCGCTCAGCCGCCGCGAGGCCACTCGACACGTCTTTGGGAGCCCGCATGGGTTCGCTGCGCACCAATTCGGGAGAGACGCCGTCCGCCCCGTCTGCCTCGGCCGCGGCCTGCGCAATCTGGGCCTGGCGCGTCGACTTCCAAGCGCGCCGAATGCCTGCGCTACGACCGACGGCCTTGGGCATGATCGGCTCGGACGAGGGCAGGGCTGCGGCCGCGCGGTGTTTGTGTCCTGCGGCAGCGACCCGAGCAACGGGCGTTTCGACATGATGGATGGCCATTGGCCGGGCATCGATCGCGGCGGGGGTGACCGCGGTGACATCGGCATGTTCTGCGGCCGTCAGGAACCCGCCGGCGAAAGCGGCGCCAAAACCCGCTGTGGCGCCCATGGCGATCCACAGGACATGCCGCACTTCGAGGTGCAGCTCGATTCGCTCCCTGACACGTCCCCATTCACGCAATGCCACGTGTCACTCCTCGGTCCCCGTTGCCGAGCCGCGCTCGGGCAAAGACACCATTCGATCGGGGGCGGTAACGCCCAACATCGCAAGCCCGTTGCCAACCACACGCTTGAGCGCTGCGATGAGCGCCAGTCGCGCCGCGGTCATCGCCGCGTCGTCGGTGATCACACGCCCGTCGGTCTTGCCGCGGGTGTAGTACCCGTGAAACTGCTTGCAGACATCCAACAGGTAAAAGGCGACCTGGTGCGGTTCACGCTGCCGCGCAGCACGTGCGACGACCTCGGGAAACGCCGCGATGGTCATCGCCAGCGCGCGTTCGTCATCCCGGTCCAGCGCGCTGAGGTCGGCCTTCTCGTCGATCGCGAGCCCGGCATCTCGCGCCCTGTCCAAGATCGAGGCCAATCGGGCGTGACCGTACTGGACGTAGTAGACCGGGTTGTCCATCGACGTTCGGCGCGCAACTTCGAGATCAAAATCAAGCTGTGCGTCCGGTTTGCGGGTCAAGAACGTGAACCGAACGGCGTCGCGTCCCGACGTCGCTTCGGCCGTTGAAACCTCTTCGACCACGTCGCGCAGCGTCACGAACTCGCCCGCTCGCTTGCCCATCGGCACGGGTTTGCCGTCCCGCAGCAGCGCCACCATCTGCACCAGGAGAATCTCGAGTCGGTCGCCGCTCCAGCGCTCTGCGCGCGGATCTCCTTCGCTACGTCGCACGTCGCCGAGCGCCTCGATAACACCCTTGAGCCGCGACACGTAGCCGTGATGGTCCGCTCCGAGAATGTTGATGAGGTGATCGAACCCGCGGCCAAGCTTGTTGTCGTGGTACGCGATATCCGCGGCGAAGTACGTCGGGCGGCCATCGCTGCGGATGACCACGCGGTCCTTGGTGTCTCGGTACTTCTTGGGGATGTCCTCGCGGGTGCCTCGGAACGACAGCGGCACGCCGGACTCGTTGCGCTTCTCTTCGTCGTCGAACGTCCAGTCGCGCGGTCGCAGTCGCTCGCAGCATTGCGCGATCAGGTTGCTGGCGTCGGCGTCGTCGAGCGCCTCGAGGCCATGCAGCGAACGTTCTGAAAAGAAGCGGTCGAAGCGAATATCCAGCAGCGCGAGGTCCCGCCGGATGTCCTCGAGCATCGCCCGCCACGCCGCGACCGCCACACCGCGGTTGTCAGCACGGCCCGTGGGGTTGCCCCCCTCGTTGGCGCTCCACCAGGCGTTGTCGTCCCATGACGGGGCGTCGGAGCCGCAGAATACGTCGCTCTGCAGCAACTCGGCGGCCGTCTCCGCGATATAGCGACCGCGGTAGCCGTCCTCGGGAAAATCGGCAGGCAGCCGCAGCGGTTCGGCCTCGATGCGAGCCTTTCTGTCGGTCTCAGAGACGTGCGTAAGTTCGCGAATCCACGACCAAACACTCAACCCGAGCATGGCGATCTGGTTGCCGACGTTGTTGACGTAGTACTCGGTCGTGACCGCGTACCCGGCAGCTCGCATTACCCGAGCGAGGGCGTCCCCGAGCACGGCTCCGCGTCCATGACCGACGTGCAGTGGTCCGGTGGGGTTGGCGCTGACAAACTCGAGCAGCACCCGCTCGCCTCCGCCAGCGTCTGAACGTCCGTAGGCGTCTGAGTCGTTTGCGACGTCGGCGATCGCGCCCTGCCAGCCGGCGGGCGACAACCGGATGTTCACAAACCCCGGTCCGGCCACGTCCGCCGAGGCGATGAGGCCGTCGGTGTCCGCTGACTCCAGGTGCGCAATGAAGCCCTCCGCGAGCTTGCGCGGGTTGGTGCGCGCGGCCCTGGCCATCGAGAAGCACAGGTTTGTCGATATATCGCCGTGACTCGCCTGGCGTGGACGCTCGAGCGGAACGTCGCTGGCGTCCATAGCGCGCGGCAGGGCACCTGCCTCGTGGGCTGATTGCGTTGCGCGGGCGATCGTCGCCCGGACTCGGTGGTGAAGTGTGGCCATGTGAACTGGACCGCCGTCGATGTTGAAACGTGGCCCGCGTAAACCGTAAACCGGGCCGCCTTTCCGTCAAGAAAAGGGGTAGCTGGACCGCAACCGCCCGCGCGTCAACCCCAATCACCGAAAATCGACGGATGCGAGACGACGGAATATCGCGATGTCGGGCACTTGCGAGCCGCCGCCGATCCGATTTGGGCCGGAGCCGCGTGATCGGCTACCTTCGGCCGCCGGCCCGCCTCCCCCCAAGACACCGAGAGGCCAGGGTCGTCGCTGACGGGGTAACAAATGGTCCAGGCCCGAACAGTCGTCGTCACCGGCGGAGCCGGATTTCTCGGCTCAGCTCTGTGCGACCGCTTCATCGCGGACGGATGGCGTGTCATCGCCGTTGACAACCTCTGCACCGGAAAACGGGCCAACGTGGCTCACCTGGCCGACGAAACGCGCTTCGAGCTTGTCGAAGCCGACGTCTGCGAAGGCCTTCCGATCGCCGGCCCTGTTGACGCCGTTCTCCATTTCGCGTCGCCAGCGTCTCCTCGCGAATACCAACGCCTCGCGATCGAGACGATGAAAGTCGGCTCGGTCGGCACATTCGCCGCCCTTGAGCTCGCCGAAACCAAGGGCGCGACGTTCCTCTTCGCGTCCACAAGCGAGGTGTACGGCGATCCGCTTGTCCATCCGCAACGCGAGGACTACTGGGGCAACGTCAACTCCATCGGTCCGCGCAGCATGTACGACGAGGCGAAGCGCTTCAGCGAAGCGGCGACCATGACGTGGCGCGACAAACGCAGCGTCGACACCCGGCTGGTGCGGATCTTCAACACCTATGGTCCCCGGATGTCCGCCGACGACGGCCGCGTTGTCCCCAACTTCGTCTGCCAGGCGCTGCGTGGCCAGCCGCTCACGGTCTATGGCGACGGCAGCCAGACGCGTTCGTTCTGTTACGTAACCGACACGGTCGACGGAATCGTGCGCGTGTTGGCCGGCGGCGATCATCTTCCGTACAACATCGGCAACCCGGTCGAGCACACCATCTTGGCGTTCGCCCGGACCATCGCCGAAGCGGCCGGAGACACCCAGGTCGTCTGCAAACCCCTGCCGGGCGACGATCCGAAACGCCGCAAGCCGGACATCGAACGCGTGTCGCGTCTGGGTTGGGCGCCGCAGGTAGAGCTCGCCGACGGACTCGCCGATACCGTGTCCTATTTCCGGTCGTCCCTCCGACTCTGACGCGGTCGCGCTGGCCTTCGACGGCAACCGGTCTACGACCAGCACAGCCCAAACACAGCCAAAAACGAAAAACGACGCAGCCTCGAGGCAGCGCCGTATTCGAAAGTATGTTCGCTTAGTTGCGAATCAGCGTCTTCGGATCGATGCCGTGCTTCTTGCAAAACGGGAGCAATCCGACCTTCGCGATGCTGCGAAGAGCACGTGCGGACACCTTGACGCGGACGAACTGACCCAACTCCGGGACCCAGATTCGTTTGCGCTGCAGGTTGGGAACCTGGCGCATCTTCGTCTTGTTGTGCGCGTGGCTGACGCGGTTGCCCACGAGGGGACGCTTTCCGGTGATCTGGCATCGACGGGCCATGGCTTCCTCCGCTGATAGAGCCGCGCAGTGCTCCTAAAAGGGACGCGGTGTCTACAGCCGCCTCAAACCGGTGTCAAGCAAGAATCCGTCAGTGGGGCGCGGTCCAGCGTCTCCATCGCCCGGGCGAACGCGCGTGCCCGCCAACAAACGCGCCGTCGAATCCGCCTTCTCTCGCGCCCGGCATCGGGTACAGTTGCGCCATGTCTCACCGCACCGCGCGATCCGCGATCTCCGCTGGCTTCGAAGCCGCCACCGCGATCGTAGCCGGCGCCTCCGTCGATGCCGAAGTCGTGGAGCCCGGGGTTATCCGTGTCCCGTTGACCACCCCGACGCTGCCGCCCGCGACCGAAACGAACCACTACCTGGTGGGCGACGAGGTAGCCGTTATCGTCGATCCGTCCACACCGTCTCCGAACCTGCGCCGCGCGCTGGTGGATCTCGTGGAGTCGCTCCAGATGGAGGCGAGCTGGCGCTTCCAAGCGCTGTTTCTCACCCACCACCACAACGATCACGCCGGGGCCGCGGCCGCCTTTGCCGAGCGTCTCGCCTTGCCGATTTGGGCGCATCGCGAGACGGCTGCTCGCCTGCCGAATCTGCAGATCGATCGCCTGATCGCCGACGGTGAGGTCGTCGCACGCAGCATCGAGGGCCCTTGGCGAGCCGTCTTCACGCCGGGACACGCGCCCGGACACCTCGTCCTGCATCGCGAGGGCGGCGGCATGATCGCTGGCGACATGGTGGCGGGCGAAGGCACGATCTTGATCGACCCGCACGAAGGCAGCATGAGCGCGTACCTGGCGAGCTTGCAGCGGATGCGCGACCTCGATCCAGCGTGGCTTGGACCCGCGCATGGCCCGATCCTCCACGACGCGGACGAGCTGCTGGACTACTACCGGCACCACCGCCTGGAGCGAGAAAGCCTCGTGGTCGCAGCCCTGACGACGGAATACCGCGCCGACGACGCGCTGTTGCCGGATGTGTATGCCGACGTACCCCGTTACGTGTGGCCCATCGCGTTGCGATCGCTGCGCGCTCACCTCATCCACCTCGCCGAGCAAGGACTGGCTCAAAGCGACGCTGACAACCGCTGGCGGGCCACTTGACGGTGTGTCTGCAGAAAACGGCGCGACGGGGTGGAAAAACGAGGCGTCGGCCATTGCATGTGCGTAGGGCCGGACGCATAATCAGCCGCGGTCTTCACATCGAGGACCGCATCCGGGACAACCGGAGGCGGGTTCACGAATCGGGACGAACACGGCAGGCTCCAGCGGCCGCGTGAGGCCCGTAACACGCTTCCCCAACACAAGCCGCGCACACGACGTGACAGCGGTGATAAGAAAGGACGGACGGAGACGCCATGACCTTTTACATCCAGCGCGATGGCCAGCCCAAGCAGTACTCCATCGAGGCGCTTTCCGACATGGTCAAGAACGGCCAGTTGCGCGCCGATGAGTACGTCTTTGATGGCCGCACGCAAAAATGGATCGGCGCAACGCAGGTGCCCGAGCTGGCCGACGCGTGGAAAGCCGCCGGCGGCGGTGGTGGCGGCAAAGCCGATGCCCCTGCGCCAGCGAAGCCACAAATCAAAGCTGGCGGCGCCAAGCCAAAGAAACGCAGCAGCAAGAAGTTCAGCGAGACTTCGTGGTTCATGTCCGCCGTCACGTACGAGGAAGGCGGCCTGACCCCGAGCGAGATGGACGACCACGACGTTGGCGACAAGTTTGAAAACCTGCCGCCGGTGCCGGATGAACTCCGCAAGAAGTTCTCGCTGTCGATCGCTGATCTCGAAGACGGCAAAAAGAAATAGCGGTCGTCGGCGTCCCAAGCGCCGCTCCGCAACATCGCGCATTCTGTCCCGCGCCCCGAACCGGTGACCGCTCTTGCGGCCCCGCGCTGAGACAACGACGTGCGCTACAACACACTTCCCGGTACCGACCTTCGAATTTCGGAGGTCGGTTTCGGTTTTTGGGCGGCCGGTGGCCTCTGGTGGGGCGATGACGTTCGCGACGACGATATCGCCGCGGCGGTCGACGTCGCCCTCGACTCCGGCATCAATTTCTTCGACACCGCTCCGCTCTACGGGCACGGCCACGCCGACGAGCTCCTCGTTCGCTGTTTGCGCGGGCGGGACGCGGTTATCGCCACCAAGGTCGGGGTCCGCTGGGACGGCGAAGGTGCGCACGCGCGCAGCGATCTCACCGCCGACTACATCGCGGCCGACATCGACGCGAGTCTGAAACGCCTCGGCGTCGACACAATTGATCTCCTGCAGATTCACTGGCCTTGCGAGCTCAATACCCCCCTCGACGAGACGTTCTCGGCCCTGCAGCGCGCCGTGGACGCCGGGAAGGTCCGCTATCTCGGCGTGTGCAACTACAACGCTGACGGACTGCGGGCCTGCGCTGACGTTGGGCAGCTCGCCGTGCTCCAGACGCCATACTCGATCTTGCGCCGCGAATACGAACACGGGCTTTCCGAGGCCGTCGAGGGACTCGGCCTCGGCGTGCTGGCCTACGAACCTCTCTGTCGCGGTCTTCTCACCGGCAAATTCACCGCCCGTCATCAGTTCCCCGAATCCGATCTGCGAGCGCGCGACGACCGATTCAAGGGTTCGCGATTCCTGCGCGGCCTCACCATCGCGAGCCGGTTGAATCTGCTCGCCAAGCGCCTGGATACGAGCGCCGCGGCATTGGCGGTCGCATGGGTCCTGTCACGGCCGACCGTCACATGCGCGCTGGTGGGAGCGAAGCGTCCTGAGCAGGTCGAACAGAACGCTGACGCCTCGCGTGTGGCAGCCGATTCAGATGCCGTCGCGGCCATCGAAGCGATCGCGGGAGCGTGGCGGGGGTAGGTGCGCGAGAATCAGGTGCGCGAGAATTACGTGCGCGAGAATAGGTGCGCGGGGACAAGTGCGCTGGGTTCCGTCTATCGGTCGTCGCGGAGCAGCCACGCCTTGATGAAGCCGTCGATTGCGCCATCGAGCACGGCGTCGGTGTTGCCGACTTCGAAAGACGTGCGGTGGTCTTTCACCATGCGATAAGGCGCCAGGACGTAGCTGCGAATCTGGCTGCCGAAGTTGATGCCCTGTTTGGCCGCCTCGATCTCCTCGCGCTCGGCGTTCCGTTTTTTCCGCTCCAGGTCGGCCAAGCGAGCTGCCAGGACCTTCATCGCCTTGCTGCGGTTCTTGTGCTGGCTGCGTTCGGCCTGGCATTGGACGACGATTCCCGTCGGCAAGTGCGTGATGCGAATCGCGGAGTCGGTCCGGTTGACGTGCTGACCGCCCGCGCCGCTCGCACGATACGTGTCCACGCGCAGGTCGGATTCGAGGATGTTCACGTCGATGTTGTCGTCTTCTTCGGGCACGACGAAGACCGATGCGAACGCGGTGTGCCGGCGGTTGGCGGCGTCGAAAGGCGAGATGCGCACCAGGCGATGTACGCCGTTCTCCGCCTTGAGGAAGCCATAGGCCCAAGCCCCGTCCACGCTGACCGTGGCGTTCTTGATGCCGGCCTCTTCGTGCGGGAGCACATCGAGCAAGGCGACCTTGAACTTGTGCTCTTCAGCCCATCGCGTGTACATGCGCAGCAACATGTTGGCCCAGTCGCAGGAGTCGGTGCCCCCGGCGCCGGCATTGATCTGCAAAACCGCGCCGTTGCGGTCGTTTGGCGACGTCATCATGCGCCGGAGCTCGGCCTTTTCGACCTCGGCAGTGACGTCGTCGAGTTGGGTCGTCATGTCCGGCAACAGGCTGTCGTCGGAGTCCAGCTCGGCAAGCTCGAGCAGCTCTTCGACTTCGGTGTTGCGCGATTCCATCGATTCGAGCGCTTCGACCGCCTCAACGAGGGCCGTGCGCTCTTTCATCAGCTTCTGCGCTTTGGTCGCGTTGTCCCAAAAACCGGGCTCGCCACTCATCCGCTCGAGCTCGTCGATTCGGGCTTTCTTATCGTCGACGTCAAAGATGCCCGCGCAGCGTGACCAGGCGGCTACCCAGATCGCTGACGCGGGACCGTATTTCGGCGAAGGAGGACATGCGCGGAAGGTAGCGGAACTCGGTTAGCGGAGCCAGAGGGTGGTGATCATGTAATCCACAATCAGCACCGCGACCGAACTCGTGACCACCGTGCTTGTCGTCGCGCGACCCACACCACGGCTTCCACCTGTCGCGAAAAAGCCCTTGTAACAGGAGATTGCGCCGACAACCGCGCCGAAGTTGAAGCCCTTGACGATCGAGCACCAGATATCGCTCGGCTCGATCCAGGCATAGATGCGCGAGAAGAACATCGCCTCGTCGATGCCGAGCATGCCTGTCGCGACGAAGTACGCGCCGAAGATCCCGACCGCGTTAAAGCCGACGGTGAGCAGCGGCATCATCAACAGGCACGCCAGGATTCGTGGCGACACCAGGTAGTGCACGGGGTCGACCGCCATCGTCTCGAGGGCGTCGATCTGCTCGGTCACGCGCATGGTTCCGAGCTCGGTTGTCATCGCCGAGCCGACGCGTCCGGTGACCATGAGCGCGGTCAATGTTGGCGCAAGCTCGCGCACGAGGGCGAGGGCGACCGATCCGCCGATCAACGATTTGGCGTTGAAGATCTCAAAGGCGACGGCGGTCTGGATCGCGAACACCGCGCCCGTGAAGACCCCGGTGAGCAGCACGATGCCGAGCGAGCCGACGCCGACGAATTCCATGATCGCCGCGACGTGGAACGGTCGGTAGGGTGGCTGCGCGATCCTCGCCAACGCGCCGATCGCGAAGAGGATCGTGTCGCCGATGGTCTCAAGGCTGAACAGCGCCCAAGCGATGAGCGACCGAACGAACTCAACCGCTGGGTTGAAACGTTGCGCGGAAGCGGCTTGGCCTGACATGCCCAGACGTTAGCGCAAGCCCCGCTCCGGGCCAGAAAATGAGGCCGAAAGTTTGGTTACGAACAGTCGCCTTCTTTCCACGTGAAGCTGTCGCCGTTGTAGCACTTGGCGTGGCACGCGTTGAGATACGGGATGCCGTCCGCGCCGCAGACCGTCTTCTTGGTCTTGTTGCACTTGCAGACGCACGGACTCGGGTACTTGTATTCCCACTGCGGGCCCTTCGAGTCCTTCTTGGCCATCTTGTCCCAGCAATCCCACTCCGCCTTGCTGCGGAACGTGTACCACTCGGCCTTGGCGCCCTGTCCAAGCGCGGCGCAGATCGGGTTCTTCAGCTCGTATTGGACGTCCTTGCAGCAAGGTCGCTTGCCGTCGAGGTACAGCTGCGCGCTGCACTTGTCGGCTTTGGTCGTCGTGATGCCGTCACAGCCGCCGACGATGGCGCCTTCCGCCTCGGCGATGCACTTGTTGCGGAAGTTGACGCCCTTGCCGTTCTTCGCGATGCCGCAGACGTTCTCGCACGTGGCCGGGCATTTGCCCCACTTGGCCTTGTCGTAGCACTCGCCGTGGCACTCGACTTCCATCTTGCTTTCGCTGCACTCTTTGGTGGCGCCCGTCTGGCCCGCGGCGTAGCAGCCCTGTTTGGAACAGTTCTGCATCGCGCACTCCGTCGCGTACGTCATGCCGTCTTTCTTGCTGCAGACCGGCTGCCACGTGCTCATCGAGCAGCCACCGCCGCCCTTATCCTTGGGGAAGCTGCATTTGCTCTTGCAGGCGCCGTTTTTCGGGTTCACGCCGACGTTCTTGGCGAGCTCGAGGCACTGCGCTTCGCACGGGATCTCGACGGTCACTTTCGCGCCCGATTTCAGCGTCGCGCAGACCGGTGTCCACTTGCAATCGGTCTCGTTCTTGCAGGAGTCGCCGGTGCTCTTGCAGTTGCCCTTGTCGCACGCCTCGCATTCGCCCTTCTGGGTGTTGCACTGCAGCTTCTTGCCGACACACGCCTTGCAATTGGGGCATTTGCCCTGCGAGATGGTCACGCCCTTGGGCCAGTCGAACGCCTTGAGATCGCAAATGGCCTCGCAGTCGTTCTTGTAGGTCTTGCCGTCGAGGCACAGGGGCGTCTCGGCGCACTTGTCGCAGTTGAAGCACGCGCCCTTGGCGCAATCAGGCAGCGGGAGCTTCTTCGGCGGAGGGCCCGCGTCGACCGGCCCGGCATCAACGGCACCGCCATCGGCACCACCGCTGGAACCGCCACCATCGGATCCGCCGCTGGAGCCGCCGCCGTCTGTCGCGCCGCCCGACGACCCCGAATCTGCGCTGCCGCCTGAGCCGCCGGTGTCGGAAACGCCGCTCGACGTGCCCCCATCGGCGGTGCCACCGCTACTTGTCCCCGCATCCGACGCGACGGAGCCGTCCGCCGGTCCACCGTCCGCCTCACCCGTGTCTTCGGTCTCGTCCGTGTTGTCTTCGACCGGCGGGTCACTGCAAGCCGCGCCGATAGCGACGACTGCGAAAGCTGCGATGAGCGGTGACCACGTGCCTTTGGCGACTATGTTCATGGCGTACTCCTGGGACGGCCGAGGCGCGCGCGACCTGAAGATCGCTCGCCGAAGGGTGCCGGATGCGACCGGCGTTGCGCTTGCGCGCTGGTGTTTGTGCCCCGAAACGGATACTACGAAAAGCCCGGGCTCGGCAACAAATTGGGATGCATCTGAATGCGATTACGCGGCGGTTCCAACCCGTTTTTGGTCGTCCTTGTGGCGCTTTCGACCCTCCTGTCGCCCGGCTGCGGTGGCGACGATGACGCCGCGACGGAAGGCGGCAGCGGCAACTTGGCCGACGGGGCCGGTGGCACGGGCGCTGACGGCGGCGTTCAACACCAGGACGCCGGTTCGGGCTTCATCGGCAAGGCCTGCACCAGCCAGCCAGGCACCAATGACGTGCTCGTGCTCGCCGGCACAATCTTCACCGGTCAATTCGTTGTGCCCGACGGCGAGCTCGCCGTGTCGCGCACCACCGGGAAGATCCTGTGCGTGGGCGACTCGTGCGCGACGACACCCGGCTACAAGGAAGCGACTCGCCTGTGCACGGACGGGATCATTACGGCCGGTCTCATCGACTCGCACAACCACGGCACGTTCAACCACCTGCCGCGTTGGCAGCACGGCACCAAGCTGTTCGCCAGTCGCTACAAGTGGCAGAGCAACCCCGGCTATTTCAAGGACTTCCGGCCGGCGAACCTCCCCGTCGTCAAGCAGGCCGGCTGCGAGTTGGGCAAGTGGTCGGAGCTCCGCGCGCTGATCAGCGCAACAACCTCGATGCAGGGCACCAGCCACTTGAAATGCTCGCGTGCGTGGGTTCGCAATCTCGACAACGCCGGGTCCAACCTCGACGGCTACAAGATCAGCACGCGCACCGGCAAAGTTGCGTCGATGACGATTTCCAGCGCGAAGTCGACGCTGGCCAAGCTCAAGTCCGGCGAATATGACGCCTACTTCGTGCACCTCGGAGAAGGCGTGGACGAGCAGAGCGCGGACGAATGGGACGATCTCGCGGACAAGGGCCTGGCACATCCGGGCGTCGTCGCGATTCACGCAACTGGCTTGCCGGGTCGCAAGTTAGCGCGCTTGCGCCAGGCCCAGATGAGCATCGTCTGGTCACCGCAGAGCAACCTGGATCTGTATGGGACAACAACGCGCGTGCCAGCAGCCTTGAACATGGGCGTGAACGTCGCGATCGGTCCCGATTGGACACCGTCGGGCTCGATGAACCAACTCGAAGAGCTCAAGTGCGCGCGCAAGTTCAGCGACAAGCGCTGGGGCGGGTTGATCACCGATCGCATGCTGGTCGAGATGGCGACGAAGAACGCGGCCGAGGCCGTCGGTGCTGGCGATCTCATCGGCACGCTCGCGTCCGGACTCTATGCCGACGTCGCGGTGTTCGCGGGCGATCGCGGCAAGCCCTTCGCAAGTATAGTCGCCGCCCGTCCTGAGACCGTTCGCCTCGTGTTGATTGCCGGCAAGCCGTTGTACGGCGACAAGAAGCTGATGGACCTGGCGGGCGCGGCGGACAACTGTGGGCCCTTTGTGGCCTGCGGGGCCGCGAAGGTGCTTTGCGCCAAGAACACCGACGTAGACGAGGGCGGTGAATCGCTCGAATCGATCGAGAAGAGCCTCAAGTCCGTGCTTTCTGACGCCAAGGACGGTGGCGACGCCAAACCCTACGCTTACGAGCTATGGCCCCTGTTACGGTGCGGCAAAGAAGCCGACGAGCTCATCACCTGCGATACGAAGCCCAACGGTTCGTTTTCAAACTCGGTGGAGCCCAGTGACAAGGACAAGGACGGCGACGGCAAGCCCAACGACCAGGACAACTGCGCGACGATCTTCAACCCGAGCCAGGACGACATCGATGGAGACGGCGCGGGCGACGCGTGCGACAGCTGCCCGTTCGCGGAGTCGACAAGCCCATGTCCGAAGCTCAGCAAGACCGACACCGACGGGGACGGCATCGCCAATGACAAGGACAACTGTCCGGCCGACCCCAACCCCGGACAGGACGACAAGGACAAGGACGGAAAAGGCGACGCGTGCTCGGCGCTGACGGCCACGATCCCCGATCTGGCGGTGACGCCTCCGAAGGTTGCGATGGGGACCACGGTGAAGATCACTGGCGCGGTCGTTACGGCGGCCGCCGGCAAGGACGGGTCTATTCCGTCCACGGTCTGGGTGCAGCTTGCCAAGGGTCAAAAACACGGCGGTATCGCCACGGTTCCCAAGAACACGAGCGTTTACAAGAAGTTCAAGGCCGGCGACGTGGTCGATGTGACCGGGACGCTGGTCGACAGCTACGGGCTGCGAATTCTCAACCGCGCTGTGCTGACCAAGACGAAATCCGGCGCACCCCCCGCGCCGCTGGTGGTCGATCCCAAGGTGCTCGCGAAGGCGCCGTCGTCGCTGCCGTATCGATCGCTGCTGGTCGAGGTGGCGAATGTCGAGGTGACAAACGGAAACCCGGATTCGTCTGAGTACGGCGAGTTCGTGGTGACCGGCGGCCTGCGCGTCGACGATCGCATCTTGAAATGGGGTGACAAGACGATCGCCAAGCCTGCGAAGGGCGACAAGTTCAAGGCATTGCGCGGGATCGTCTACCACAGCTTCAGCACGGATAAGCTCGAACCGCGGTCGGTGGCTGATTTGGTCAAGTAAGGTTTACTAATTCCCTGCGGATGACGGAAACCACTCGCTCAGGGTCTCTGGCGCAGAAGGTCGCACACGGCCTTTTGCCCGTAGAATCGTCTCTAACGGCCGATCACGGCGTGAGGCTATTGATGGCAGGGCCCCCACCCAAAACGGCTCCAGGAGCCTCTGTGAGCCGCGTAGGGGCATATCGGCCTTGAAAATGGCTCCGCGGACGGTCGTGGGCGTGAGTTGCGGGGCGGGGGCGTCCCACGGTTGAAACCGTGGGCAACGGGTGAGCAAGTCCGCCTTCGCGGACTGTGTTGGGACCGACGCCACCTTCGGCAAGCGGAAAAGCCCGCGCAGCGCCTTCGTAGCGAGCGCAGCGAGCGTCCTGGTGTGCAAGCGCAACTCACGGCCGGAGCCCCCGGCTGAAGGCGGGGTCTCAGTTGAGCAAGTCCG
>Ga0114933_10000481_pt1 | contig 48802 bp, 47 predicted proteins | sample 4SBtaG_FD_89691 | JGI IMG/M metagenome (GOLD analysis project Ga0114933, IMG submission 89691) | Deep subsurface microbial communities from Kolumbo volcano to uncover new lineages of life (NeLLi) - 4SBTROV12_W25 metaG | ecosystem: Environmental > Aquatic > Marine > Volcanic | place: Kolumbo... | reverse complement strand
GTAGGTCGTGCTGCCCAGGACATGGTTGAAGAAGTACGAAGGCAATTCAATGAAATCCCTGGATTGCGCGAAGGTAAAGAAGGTGTTCGTGCAGAATATGCTAAATGCGTGGATATAAGCACAAAAGGTGCGCTGCGTGAAATGATTATCCCTGGCTTGCTAGCGGTTATTGTTCCCATTGTGGTCGGATTAATACCATTTTTGGGAGCAGAAGCGGTAGGAGGTTTGCTTATTGGATCTATTGCTGCTGGCTCTCTTCTTGCAATTACGATGGCTAATGCTGGAGGAGCATGGGACAATGCGAAAAAATTTATTGAAGCAGGAGCCCACGGTGGCAAAGGTACCGACGAACATGCAGCTGCGGTTGTAGGTGATACAGTCGGAGACCCATTTAAAGACACTTCAGGGCCATCGCTGAATATTTTGATAAAATTAATGGCAATTGTTGCTGTAGTGTTTGGTAGTACTTTTGTTTCTTAAAATCTTTTAGTATTCACAATGCGGACCATTAATTTTAGTGGTCCGCATTGTTGTTTCAAGGGAGAAAACATGAATTTAAATATTGCCGGTAAAAATGCTTTGGTTACTGGAGGGACACGAGGTATCGGGCTTGCTATAGCGAATGCATTAGCTGACGAGGGAGTTAACGTTTCTTTGTGCTCGCGCAATGAGGAGGAGGCGACTAATACCGCTAATAATATACGTACTTCTAAGGGCGTAAAATCTTTAGGCATTCGTGCAGATACAGGTGTTTCCTTAGATATTCAGAGTATGGTTGAGATTACGTTTCAAAATCTCGGTGGTATAGACATTCTTATCAATAACGCTGCGCGAGTTGGTGGCACCGGAGGCCCTGACACTCTCAGTTCCCTAAATGAAGAAATGCTTCAAAATGATTTTGACGTGAAAATATTGGGGTATTTAAGGTGCGCTAAAGCAGTGCTGCCCTATATGGAAAACTCGGGATGGGGTCGAATAATTAATATGGATGGCATGGCGGCACGCAATGCGGCTGGAATTAGTGGAGGTATGCGGAACGCAGCTGTAATGAATTTCACCAAAGTAATGTCTGAAGAAGTTGGAGTTATGGGTATCACTGTGAATGCTGTTCACCCTGCTGTTAGTAAGACAGAAGCCTTGATCCAAAGACTTGAGGCAAATGCAAAGAGAGATGGAGTTACGATAGAGGAAGCCGAGCAAAAAATTGCAAAAAATAATGCTATTAAAAGACTCGTTACTTCAGAAGAAATAGCATCGATTGTTACTTTCCTTTGTTCCCAGCAGGCTGGCTGTATAACTGGAGAAGCAGTTGCACCTGCAGGTGGTAATTCAAGAAGTGTATTCTATTAACCCCCGTGGGCTGTAGAATGTCTTTGGAGGAGATATATGGTCCTTAGTGACCGAACAATACGAGAAGAATTGGCAAAAGGCCGTATAGTTATTAACCCTCTTGAGGAAGGTTGTATTCAGCCTGCAAGCGTTGATTTGCATTTGGATCGTAATTTACTAGTTTTTAGGAATAATAAGATTCCCTATATAGACGTACGTGCGAGTAGTGAACGCCTTACTGATATGGTAACTATGGCTGATGATGACCCGTTTATGCTGCACCCTGGTGAATTTGTCCTTGGTAGCACTCTTGAGCATGTTGAAGTCCCTTCTGACCTAGTAGCTAGATTGGAAGGTAAAAGTTCTCTTGGGAGAATCGGTTTGCTAATTCACTCAACTGCAGGCTATGTAGACCCAGGGTGGAAGGGTCACTTAACGTTGGAATTGAGTAATGTTTCTAATTTTCCAATAACTCTCTATCATCGTATGAAAATAGGTCAAATTTCATTCTTGAAATTAACAACACCTGCAGACGTTCTTTATGGATCTGCCGAATTAGGGTCCAAGTACCAAGGCCAGCAAGACCCGACTCCAAGTAAAGTCCATTTGGATTTTGATAAAACTGAGGGTCACGCTTAATAGATTGGGATTTTTTCTCCTCTCAAGATTGGAGGAACATTGTTGTCTCAAAATCAATACATGAGTCGCGCAATTGAACTTGCTCAAATGGCGAGTGGGCATACAAGTCCGAACCCTCCAGTTGGTGCTGTCCTTGTTAAGAATGATCAAATAATAGGCGAAGGGTACACTTTGCCTGCTGGTCAAGATCATGCCGAAATCGTTGCTCTGAAGAATGCTGGTTTTAATGCGATGGGTTCTGAATTATATGTAACGCTTGAACCTTGCGACCACTTTGGTAGAACGCCGCCATGCACAAGAGCCATCATCGATGCAGGGGTTAGAAAAGTTTACATAGCTTTAATGGACCCTGCACCGCATACCAAGGGGCTAGGTATTAGGAGCCTCGAATCTGCCGGAATTCAAGTTTCAATTTACGAACCCACACAACAATCTCTTCAATTAGTGGAGGCATTTGCTAAGCATATAACAACGGAATTTCCTTTTGTGGTAGCAAAATTTGCTATGAGTTTGGATGGGAAAATTGCCACAAAACTAGGTGAATCTCAATGGATTTCTAACGAGGATTCAAGGGCATACGCTCATATACTCCGCTCAGAATGTGATGCGGTAATTGTAGGTATAGGAACAGTGATAAAAGACAATCCTAGACTTACAGCCAGAGTGAAAACTCCGTTGGTTAAGCAGCCTCTCAGAGTTGTTCTTGATAGCGCCGGGCGCTTCCCTCGTTCTTCAGCGATGCTGAAAGAGGAAGGCGAAACTTTAATAGTAGTTTCTAACGAGGAGGCCGCTAGTCGCATTAAATTAATGGGCTTGGATGTTTTTATTGCTCCTAATTCAGAGGGGGCAATAGATATTTCGACACTACTCAAGGAATTAGGACGTAGAGGCATTGTATCTGTTTTAATAGAGGGAGGCGCTAACGTTTTAGGTTCTGTATTTGAAGCGCGACTTGTCGATAAAGTCGTCGTATTTATTGCACCTAGAATTATTGGAGGCTTAGGATCACCATCGCCTGTATTAGGGGACGGTATTGATGTACTTGCAAACGCAGTAAACTTGACAGATGTTCGGGTAACTGAACTAAATGGAGATATTGTGGTCGTGGGCTATATGCCGGGTGAAGGATTATGTTTACTGGAATAGTTGAAGAGCTTGGTAAGGTAATTGAGATAATGCCCAATCATTTGTGCATTGAAGGGCATGTTGTTATGGAGGCGCTTGAAATCAGCGATTCTATTTCTATCAATGGTGTATGTTTGACTGTCGTTGCTATAGAAAATAATTCGCTATGCGTTGACTTAAGTGCTGAAACTCTTAGACGTACTAACTTGGGATATGTTGAGGAAGGCCAATCAGTGAATTTAGAAAGAGCAGTAACCCCTTCAACCAGAATGGGAGGGCATATTGTACAAGGCCATGTAGACACCTGTGGGACAGTTGTGGATTTATCGGGGTCAACTACTGACTATGTATTAAAAATTAGCCTTGACGAAGATTATTCAAAATACATTGTGGGGAAAGGGTTTATAGCTATCGATGGAGTAAGTCTTACAGTGGTTGAGACTATTGATAATGAATTTACGATTGCGGTAATCCCATATACTTTAGAGAATACGGTCTTGAAATCGCGTAAACTTGGAGATTTGGTAAATATAGAGATAGATATTTTTGCGAAATATATAGAGCGTTTTATAAGCGCTAAGCAAGGTTAAAAATGCCCAGAATTACAGCGTATGAGGCAATTGAAGATATTCGCAGCGGCAAGATGCTCATCGTAGTAGATGACGAGGATCGTGAAAACGAAGGAGATTTTGTGATAGCTGCCGATTGGGTCACACCCGAAGCAATAAACATTATGGCAACTCATGGCCGTGGATTGATTTGCGTTCCCATGATTGAGGAACGGTTATTAAAATTGGAAATCGACCCGATGGTTGCTCATAACACTTCGAAGCATACTACTGCATTCACGGTTTCAGTCGATGTGAACAATGGCGGGACCGGCATTTCAGTTTTTGACAGAGCTGAAACAGTTAAAGCGCTTATTGGGCAGGAGACATTACCTTCTGATCTAGCAAGACCTGGACACATGTTCCCGTTGCGCGCTCAAGAAGGTGGAGTTTTGGTTCGAGCGGGGCAAACAGAAGCTAGCGTAGATCTTGCAAAAATGGCATCCCTTACACCTGCAGCCGTGATTTGCGAAATCATGAGTCAAGATGGAACTATGGCCCGCATGCCTGAACTGGAAGAAATTTCGGAATCTTTGGATATAAATATAGTTACCGTTGCAGATATAATTGCCTACCGATTGGAGCATGAACGTTTGATAGAACGCGTAGCAGAGGCACGGTTGCCCACTGACTATGGTGAGGCGAGAACGATTGCTTACCGTTCTGAAGTGGACCATTCGGAACATGTAGCCCTAGTCTTTGGAGATGTCGATACTGAAAACCCCGTATTAGTAAGAGTTCATAGTGAATGTCTGACTGGGGACGTTTTTGGAAGCTTGCGTTGTGATTGTGGTGTTCAAAGAGATATGGCAATTGATGCTATTGCTAAAGAAGGGAATGGAGTTTTTCTTTATATGCGGCAAGAAGGTCGAGGGATAGGCCTGCACAACAAGATAAAGGCGTACGCACTTCAAGATAACGGTGCAGATACTATAGAAGCAAATCAAGAATTGGGATTTGCACCGGATTTAAGGCATTATGGCGTAGGTGCACAAATTCTTGTTGATTTAGGCGTTCAGAATATGCGATTGATGACTAATAATCCCAAAAAAATAGTTGGGCTTGAAAGTTACGGATTGAATATTACTGAGCGAGTTCCTATTGTGGTGAATAGTAATCCTGAAAATGATTTTTACTTAAAGACCAAGCAAAAAAAAATGGGGCATTTGCTTGATTCTCAAGAACTAAAATAACATCGAGTCAAGTACCTTAAATTTACTGTTCTTATTCAGTTGACTGGTTAAGTATCAAATGGCAAACGAAATTATTGGAAACCTTGATGGTCAAAAGTTACGTATTGGCGTCATAGTTTCCCAATTCAATGAAACTATTACCGCTAGACTCCTGAAAGGAGCTCGTGAAGCGGCCAATTCTCATGGTATTAAAGAAGAAAATATTACTATAGTTTTTGTGCCTGGTTCTTTTGAATTGCCCGCTGCAGCAAGCAAAATGTTGGAAACTTCTAATTGGGATGCTGTTGTGGCATTGGGCTGCGTGATTCGAGGAGAGACACCTCATTTTGACCTTGTCGCATCGGAATCTGCACGAGGTATAGGTGAAGTTTCTAGGAAATTCGGCAAGCCTGTCATATTTGGTGTTTTGACTACTAATAATATGGATCAGGCATTAGCTCGGTCAGGCGGTTCTGCAGGGAATAAAGGTTTTGACTCAATGTCAACGGCGATTAAGATGGTGGGGGTCCTCGACGGTATTGAAAAATTTACGAATATTAACGGAGCTACGGAATAATTATGGTACTTCAGGATCGACTAAATGATGATTTAAAAACAGCAATGAAGGCTCAAGATGTCCTTACGAAGGATACAATCAGGCTGATTAGGGCTGCTATAAAAAATGTTGAAATCGAAAAAAGAAGTGAGCTCCCAGAAGAAGCTGTAATTGATGTTTTAGCAAAAATGTCTAAGCAGTATAGGGATAGTATCTCTACATACCGTGATAATGGGCGCGAAGATTTGGCAAAGAAAGAGGAAGATGAGCTTGAAGTGCTGATGCGTTACTTGCCAGCGCAGCTTTCAGAAATTGAAATCAGAGACATGATTAATGCAGCTATAGCAGAAACTGCTGCTGCTGGGCCTCAGGACCGTGGCAAGGTTATGGGGATTATTATGCCTAAAATTAAGGGAAAGGCTGATGGAGGCGTAGTAAGTAAAATTGTTGGGGAGCTATTGAGCTGATTCACAATATATGAGGATTCTTTGAGTAATAAATTTGGAGTTCTAGTTTTTCCAGGGACATGGTCTGAGGGCGATTGGCTTTACGCATTATCAGAGGTAATGGGGCTTAATGCAGAGTACGTTTTTCATAAGCAAACTAATCTGCATGAATTTGATTGCCTTGTGATTCCTGGTGGTTTCTCGTACGGAGATTATCTAAGACCCGGTGCAATCGCACGATTCTCCCCTGTTATGGGCTCACTCATAAAATTCGCCAATGCTGGAGGGCCAGTGGTTGGCAGCTGCAATGGATTCCAAGTTTTATGTGAAGCTGGATTACTTCCTGGAGCATTAATAAGAAATAAAAGTTTGGAATTTCGGTGCCAAAGCCAAAATCTTAGAGTTGCAAATAATAATTCACCATTTACTTCAGAGCTAGATATTGATGAGATTCTTTCATTACCCATATCACATGGCGATGGGAACTATTTTGTGGATGAGCAAACTTTGGCGCAGATGGAATCGAATGGCCAGATAGCGTTCCAATACTGTAATTCTGATGGGGAAATCACCGATGAATCTAATCCTAATGGCTCGGTCTCTAATATTGCAGGAGTTACTAATGAGTCAGGGAATGTACTTGGACTGATGCCTCATCCTGAGCGAGTTGTTGAGCAAATTTTAGGTGGAACGGATGGATTGAAACTTCTGGCTTCAATAAATAATTTTCTTTCAAGGCCAGAAAATTAATGGAAAACCTACAACTACTACTTGAGCAAACAGCGTTAACCAACGACGAATATGACCTAATTGTTCGAAAAATTGGAAGAGATCCTAATGTTCTGGAATTAGGGCTTTTTGGAGCTTTGTGGAGTGAGCATTGTGGATACAAGCACTCTAAATCATTACTGAGAACTTTCCCCAACGATAGCGAGGCTGTAAAAGTGAAAGCTGGCGAGGAAAACGCAGGGGTAATTGATATCGGCGATGGCCTAGGAGTGGTCTTTAAGATTGAATCACATAATCATCCTTCTGCTGTAGAGCCTTATCAAGGCGCAGCTACAGGCATAGGGGGCATTGTTAGAGATATTCTTGCGATGGGCGCACGGCCCATTGCGTTACTTAATTCCTTACGATTTGGAGAACTAAGCAAAGCGCGCAATAGGTACTTGTTTGAGGGAGTAGTGGCAGGGATTTCTGGGTATGGGAATTGTATAGGAGTTCCGAATGTTGGTGGAGAAGTGTTGTTTGCTCCTTCCTATGATGGCAATCCTTTAGTTAATGCAATGTGCGTAGGACTTCTTCAGATTGACCAATTGATGCGTTCTGCCGCCACAATACCAGGTTCACTTTTGATGGTAGTTGGATCTGCTACGGGAAGAGACGGAATTCATGGAGCTTCAGGCCTTGCCTCTAGATCTTTTGACGAAGATCGTGAAATGAGACCTACAGTCCAGGTAGGTGATCCATTTTTAGAAAAAGTGTTGATTGAGGGATGCTTGGAAGCTGCCAGCAGTGGTTATGTAGACGCTATGCAAGACATGGGAGCTGCAGGGTTGACAAGCTCCGTAATGGAATGCGTTGCAAAAGGTGGTACTGGGGTAGATTTAAATGTTGATTTGGTTCCAAGAAGAGAATCTGGCATGTCAGCATATGAAATTATGCTTTCTGAATCCCAAGAACGCATGTTATTGATAGTCCAGCCCGCAAATGAGGAGCACGTAAAATCGCTATTTGCTAAATGGGATCTAGTGGCAATAACTATTGGTACGGTGACGAGTAGTGGACGTGCACGAATTTATGAGGAAGGTAAGATTGTTGCCGATTTAGACATACCCACATTGGTAGAAGCTCCTATTTATCAGCCAGATTCACGCCGACCAGCTTATTTAGATGAATTGTTGAATGTGGCTATGCCGCCTGCGCCTAACGTCAAAGATGTTTTGAAAATTTTCAAACTGCTTCTAGCATCTCCTAATATTTCTAGCAAAAAGCAGGTTTATAGTAGGTATGATCATGAAGTACAAACGAGAACTGTGGTAAAGCCTGGGGAAGGGGATGCTGCAGTCCTTCGGTTAAAACAGTCGACAAGAGGTTTGGCTGTATCAGTTGATGGTAACGCAAGATACACCTATTTAAGCCCTTATGTAGGTGGAGCCATGGCAGTGGCGGAAGCGTGCCGGAACGTGGCGGTGACTGGCTCAACGCCAATAGCAGTTACAGACTGCTTAAATTTTGGGAACCCTGAAAAACCAGAAGTTTATTATCAATTGCAAGAATGTATTCGTGGCATGTCAGATGCATGTCGTTCTCTAGGGGTTCCTGTCATCAGCGGTAATGTTTCCCTTTATAATGAAACAGAAGGAAAATCTATTTTCCCGACAGCAATTGTTGGTGCGTTAGGGGTAATTAATGACTGTGAAAAGCTTATCCCCACAAGCTTTCAAAATATAGGCGACTGTGTTTTATTAGTTGGTCAAGGGCTGAATATTGACGAAACTAGTATGCCCGCAAGCGAGTACCTAGCTAGGATGTATGAATTAGAGGCTGGTAACCCGCATTTTGATTTGCAGAGGGAAGCATCGCTCCAAAAATTCCTATTAGAAGTTGGAGCATTAGGATTGTTAAATTCAGCACACGATTGTTCGGAAGGTGGTGTAGCAGTCGCAATTGCAGAGTGTTGCATAGTTGGAGGGATTGGATTCAATGGGACTGGTGATTGGCAGAACCCTAGGTGGGATACCGTTCTATTTGGCGAACTACCATCACGTGTAATTGTAAGTTGTGATACTGCAGTAGAAAATCAATTAATGGAAATTGCATTGCGCTATGAATTACCTATTACGAATTTAGGTATAACTAAAGCGGAGGATTTTACGATCGATTCACTTCTAACATGCTCAATACACGAATTGAGTGATGTTTACTACAAAGGGCTGGATAGCGCCTTGAATTGAACGTAGGTACGTTATTTGTGTATTTTGATTTCTTTCACCACTTGCGGTTTTTGCTACTAGTAGAATCAAATTGAGACATCATGTTGGCGCATGTTTTTAGTGTTATCCGTTATCATTAAGTATTAGGGGCATAAAAAAGCTCGTTTTAATAGTCAGGGGAGTTTTATGAAGGTAATTTTTTTAGAGGATGTTGTCGGAACTGCGGATGCGGGTGAAGTAAAAGAAGTCAAAAATGGTTTTGCTCGTAATTTTCTTTTACCGCAAGGCCTTGCTGCGCCTGCCACAAAAGATCAAATTCAAAGAGAGCAGGCTATAAAAGCTGCTGCAGTAGAGAAAAGATTGAAATTTTCACAAGAATGGAAAGTAGTAGCTGACGCTGTAAATGGAACACAGGTTTCGCTGGAAGTTCGTGTCGGGCCTACTGGGCGTCTTTTTGGTTCCGTTACTAGTAGGGCGATTGCTGAGAAATTGTCTGAGGAAACCGGTCGCGATATTGACCACCGTCATGTTTTGCTAGGTGCCTCAATTCATGAGCCAGGGGATTATGACGTTACTATCAGACTATATCGGGATGTAACTGCAGAGATTAAAGTTAAAGTCATTCCTGAAGGGTATGTTGCTGCAGAGGATGAAACTTTTGGAGGCGTTGATACACCTACAGAAGATCCAGAGGCTATGAATGAAGATTCCCAGATCGTCGATGTAGAAGCATCAGATGAAGCAGAAATTACGAACGAGGAATCGGAAGTTACAGAAGAAGCTGACTAATTGCAGTCCTTGGAGAGCGTGAAGACTAAATGTATGCAGAGAAACTTCCACCGCATGATCCTGATGCTGAAGAAGCTGTCGTAGGCTCTCTTTTGATTGACGGAGAAACAATTAATCGTATTGCGACTGTGGTTAAATCAGAAGATTTTTACCGAGAGCGTAATCGGTGGTGTTATGAGGCATGCCAATCGCTCTACCATCGTGGGGAGGCAATTGATCAGATTAGCGTCGCAAGAGAATTATCCTTGAAGGATAGATTGGAAGAAGTTGGAGGGGCTGCTTATCTTAGCCACCTTGTCAATGTAGTCCCTACTTCTGTTCACGCAGAGTTCTTTGCGCAGATCGTTAATCGTACAGCGACAATGCGCAGGCTTATTCAAGCAGCAAGTGAGATTGCAACAATTGGCTATAACGATGCGCCTGACACCGAACAGGCTTTGCAACAAGCAGAAGACTTATTATTTAAAGTTCGTAATACTCATGTGACTCGAGATTTTGTCACTATTAGAGAAGTACTGGATCAATACCTTGAAGATACCTCGAATATTGAGGCGATGGATCAGAGAGTTGCTCCTATTCCGACTGGTTATACAGATATAGATAATGCGCTTGGGCGGTTGCAGCGGGGTGATTTGTTTATCTTGGCGGCTCGACCTGCACTAGGAAAATCTACCTTGGCAATGAACATTGCAAGAAATGCAGCTGGTCAGGGTGCCGTTGTAGGTATTTTTAGTTTGGAAATGAGCCGGGAGCAATTAGCATTAAGGTTGCTTTCCGCGGAATCCGAGGTCGATAGCTATTTGATGCGTTTGGGTCTTTTGGGTGAATCAGCTACAGATCGGGTTATGACAGGAATTGGTGAGCTTTCTGACTTATCAATATATATGGATGATTCTCCTGCACAGGCTGTACTAGAAATGCGCGCGAAATTGAGGAGATTACACACCGATCGTGGTGTCGATCTTGTGATCGTGGATTACTTACAGTTGATTGCAGGTAGAGAAAGCAGAGGAGAGAATAGGGTTCAGGAATTAAGCGAAATAACTAGACAACTTAAGGCAATCGCGCGAGATCTGAACGTTCCTGTTATTGCGATTTCCCAGCTTTCTCGTGCCATAGAGCAAAGACCAGACCATTATCCCCAGTTGTCGGATTTGAGAGAATCTGGTTCTATTGAACAAGATGCAGATGTAGTTGCTTTTATACACAGAGAAGATCGATACACTACGGCAGAACAATGGGAGCAAAGGCACCCGACAGAGCCGTATCCTGAAAACTTGGCTCAGCTAGTGATAGCTAAAAATCGTCATGGTCCTACGAAATCAATACATTTGTATTTTAGAGGGAATTTCTCTAGATTTGAGAATCTTGCAACTGAGTTAACTTCTAATGAGCGGTGATTTGTTTAAAGGGTTTGACTCTAAAAATAAACTCATCCCAGTGCCTAGTGTTCTTTTAAGTTCGCTTCTTGTCGAAATTGACGATTTTGCAGAACTGAGATGTACTCTTCGTTTCTTTTGGCTACTTTATCAGGCCAAAGGTTTCCCTAAGAAAATAAGATTTGAGCATTTGTGCAATGACGACGTATTACTTAAATGTTTAGGTACGCCTGAAGCTATTAAGGAAGGTTTCAAAAAGGCCATCGATAGAGGAACCGTTTTAGAAACCGATGGCTGGTACAGAGTTAACAATGGACAAATAGACGAAAACGAAACTCGATTTCAGTTAGATCAACTGGCGGTTCATGAGCTGCAGCACGATCGCCCGAATATATTTAGTCTTTATGAAGAGAATATTGGCTTGATTACGCCAATAATTGCTGAAGAATTGCAATACGCGGAAAAGGAGTTTCCTCCGAGTTGGATTCAGAGTGCGATTGAAGAAGCAGCAAAGAATAATGTTCGTAATTGGCGTTATATAATGGCGGTTCTAGATTCTTGGAAAACCAAGGGGAAGGGAGGGTTTCGTGGAGAGCCTGGGCGACATACTGAAAAGATTACAGCAGCAGAGTATATCCAACGCCGACGTAATTCCTGATTGGGTAGAAGAACTAGAAAATACGAATGACCTAGTGACCTGTACCTTTTGTGGCGGCAGAGGCTGGGTAAGGGCAGATCTTCCAGTTAACGACCCAAAGTTTGGGACTGCTATTCCGTGTACCTGTAAAAGAATTGACCAAGGCGATATCCGCCTGCCTAGATTGCAAAAATTCAGCAACCTCGGGGTACTTGGGACTGTTGATTTTGATGATGTTTCCAGAACTGGACCTTCCGAGATTGCCGAGTCACAAGCACGTTATCTAGCAGCTTATGATGCTGCCCTTGAATTTTGTAATAATCCACTAACTACCATGGTATTTGTAGGCGGGAATGGTACTGGTAAAACTTATTTGGCTGCAGCAGTTGCTAATAGTTTGATTAATAATGGACATCCCGTATTTTTTTCGTTTGTTCCTGATCTGCTAGACCAACTCAGAGGGTCATTCACCTCAGATGCTGATTTCAATTACGATGAAATGTTTGAGCAAGTTAAGAATGTCCAAATACTGATATTAGACGACTTGGGCATACAAAGTAGTACGCCCTGGGCCGAGGAGAAACTGTTTCAAATAATTAACCACAGATTCCTTAGTTCTTTACCAACATTGATTACTTCATCCGTTCCACTTGAAAGGATGGATGGGAGATTGCAAAGTAGGTTGTCAGATCCTAGAACGTCACGCGTTATTGATTTAGGTGGTAGTTCTAGGACTAGAAGTAATACTATGGGGCTTATCGAACCAACAATGCTGAAAAATATGACTTTTGGCTCGTTTGATATAGAGGGAAAGGCATATGATCGACAAGGGAGAGAGACTTTAAATGCAGCTAGAGCAATATCTCTAGCATTTTCAGCTAATCCCGAGGGTTGGCTAGTCCTTGTTGGGGACTCAGGTTGTGGGAAAACGCACCTAGCAGTTTCAATTGCTAATGACCGTATGGCAAAAGGTGATGAAGTTTTTTTCGCTTTTGTGCCAGACTTACTGGACCATTTGCGCTACACCTTTAGCCCAGATAGTCGAGTAACATATGATGAATTATTTGATCGTATAAAGCAGGCTTCATTACTGATGCTTGACGATTTAGGATCTGAGAGTTCCACAACTTGGGCTAATGAGAAGCTTTATCAAATAATTGTTCATAGGCACAATGCCCAACTTCCTACTGTAATAACTACACGAGCCATCCCCTCTGCTGCTAAAGACCCTGTTGCTTCCAGGTTAAATGACGCCAGGTTAGTCCAGATAATGCCAATTACAGCTCCAGATTATAGGGATGTAGGTCGTTAGGAAGGAAGTTACCCTGTTATGGGAACGAATTTTGAAAGCCGCCTAAGCGAGTGTGTATTTTGTGATGTCATCGCAAATAGAGTCCCGCGTAAAGTGCGATACCAGGATAATGAACTAATTGTTTTTGAGAATGCTTTAGATTGGGTTCCTATTATGTACATAATTGCACCTAAGGTACATTTAACTCAGTCGGAATTTTGGCGTTCAAGTCTATTCCTTAATGCTACTAGAGTAGCGGTGCAAATCGGTGAATCTGATGCAGTAAATGGATTTAGATTGGTATCTAACTTTGGGGATGATGCAATGCAATCACAGCCGCACGGGCATTTGCACCTTTTAGGCGGGGATCATCTTGGTTTGTATGTGGATTTTCCAGATAAGAGCGAATTCTGGTTGAAAATTTACGGCCAGAGTGCGTATGATCCTAAGAAATTCCGAGCACTAAATGATTGAATTGCTACTTGTCGGAGCAGGAGGGTTTATTGGTTCTACTTTTCGCTATGTGTTGATGCAACTTTTTTCCAACATTGCAAGCAATTCTAGTTTCCCATGGGGGATTTTTATAGCCAATATTTCAGGCTCTTTATTAATAGGACTATTGGCAGGTTTAACGGAATCAAGAAATGCCATTAATCCGGAGATTCGTTTATTCCTATTCGTGGGGTTGCTGGGAGGATTTACTACTTTCTCTTCTATAACGAACGATACACTTACGTTATTTCGTAGCTCGCAATTTGCCTTGGCCTTCGCAAATATAGGACTTACTGTATTTTTAGGAATGCTATTCGTTGCACTAGGTTATTTTCTGGCTCGTTCTAATTAATTTGAGTAATATACTTCATATTTCCCAACTCCGGAGATTGAATGACTACCCGTAAAAGAATTTCAAACATGCGATATGACCCTCAAGAAATTGACGGGAAATGGCAGCAAAAATGGGAAAAGGACGATATATATAAAATTGACGAAAGTTTAGATCGTCCGAATTGGTACGCTTTAACTATGTACCCCTATCCTTCAGGTGATTTACATGTGGGTCATTGGTATGCCATGGCTCCTTCCGATGCTCATGCGAGATATATGCGAATGCGTGGTTATAACGTACTCCATCCGATGGGATTTGATGCATTTGGATTGCCTGCAGAGAATGCTGCTATAAATCGTGGTATACACCCCCATACATGGACAATGGATAATATCGAAAGGATGCGCGGGCAGCTACGTTCGATGGGATCGATATACGACTGGAGCCGAGAAGTAGTTACGTGTGACCCCAAATACTATCGTTGGAATCAATGGTTTTTCTTAAAAATGTATGAAAAAGGTTTGGCTTATCGCTCGGCTGCTCCAGTTAACTGGTGCCCGACATGTCAGACTGTGCTTGCAAACGAGCAAGTAGTAGATGGTAGATGCGAAAGGACGGACGATATTGTTGTCCGCCGTGAGATGGATCAATGGTTCTTCAAAATTACTGATTATGCAGATGAATTATTAGATTTCTCTGGCGTGGTCGAATGGCCTGAGCGTATTCGGTCTATGCAAACTAATTGGATTGGAAGGAGCGAAGGCGTAGAAATATCTTTTGATATTTCTGACTATGGTCTTGCAGAAACAGAGATAAAAGCTTTTACAACTCGAATAGACACCATTTTTGGGGTTACTTACTTGGCCCTTGCACCTGAGCATCCCTTGGTTGAGAAAATAACAACCTCTAATCATATTGAACAAATTCGACAATATATCAATAAAACTAGTGAAGAATCTGAGATCGACAGACTTGCAACTGATCGAGAAAAGACGGGCGTGTTTACTGGGGCGTATGCAATAAATCATCTAAATGGATCTCATATTCCAATATGGATTAGTGATTATGTCCTTTTAACGTACGGAACAGGGGCAGTAATGGGTGTCCCTGCACATGATCAAAGAGACTTCGAATTTGCTCAAAAATATGAGTTACCGATTACTGTTGTAGTTAGCCCTCCCCAATGGGACGGTTCTGATTTACAAACTGCATGGGTGGAAAAAAAGGGAGTACTAGTAAATTCACAACAATTTGATGGACTTCCTAATCACGAAGGATATGAAGCCATTGCCGATTTAGTGGAATCTGCTGGATACGGAGGAAGAAAAGTTGGTTATAGGATTAGAGACTGGCTGATCAGTCGCCAACGCTACTGGGGCACTCCCATACCTATAATTTATTGCGATAATTGTGGTGCTCAGCCTGTCCCGTTTAATGAATTACCTGTCCTTTTGCCTGAGAATGCAGAATTTAAACCAACGGGGGAATCTCCTTTAAAATATAGTAGTGAATTTCTCAATGTGCCCTGTCCTTCCTGTAGGCTTCCTGCCAGGCGAGAGACAGATACTATGGACACTTTTGTAGATTCATCTTGGTATTTCTTACGTTACGTCAGCCCTGAATCTTTAGACGCTCCGTTTGATTCCAACAAAATAGGATTATGGAACCCGGTTGATCAATATACTGGTGGTGCAGAGCATGCTGTAATGCACTTACTCTATGCTCGATTTTTCACAAAAGTAATAAGGGATTTGGGCTTAATTGAATTTGGGGAACCTTTTTTAAGGCTTTTTAACCAAGGCACTGTTCTCTCCAACCATACAAAAATGAGTAAAAGCCGAGGCAATGTCATTGCCCCTGATATGTACACTAAAGAACTTGGGGCGGATGTGGTTCGACTATACCTGATGTTTATGGGCCCTTGGGAAGGTGGTGGTGACTGGAGCGATTCTGGTATTAATGGTGTTGCCCGATGGGTGAATCGTTTATGGGATTTATGTATTAAAACCTCAGAGGCGCTGCCAGAAGAGGAGCAGGAATTAGATCGAGAGCTTTTAAGGAAAATGCACCAAACGATCAAAAACGTAATTACTGATTACGATCGATTTAAGTACAACACAGCTATTGCTGCGATGATGGAACTTACAAACGCCGCGTCTCCTGCATATGAAAAAAAATTAGTATCACAGAAGGTTTGGATTGAATTAATTTCGAATCTTCTACTTTTGATTGCACCGATGGCTCCACATTTGTCTGAAGAGCTTTGGGAGATTATTGGCAAGGAATATAGTATCCATCAAAACATGTTGCCTGCGTGGGATGAAGAGCTGTGCGCAGATGATGAAGCAACACTTGTGGTACAGGTTAATGGCAAGGTTAGAGATAAAATTATGGTGGCTGCATTAATAAATGAAGAAGATGCTCGGGATGTAGCACTATCTTCAAATAAGATCCAGGAGCATCTTTCAGGGAAAGAGATTGTAAAAATTGTGTTTGTTTCAGATAGGTGTTTATTGAGCATAGTGGCCAAATAAAGCAAGCTATCAGTAAACTGAGAAAGTAGAACCTTCAGCAGTACGTCGAACTTCTATCCTTAAAGGGAAAGCCTCTTTAATGGAATCTAGGTGTGTAATTACCAATATACATTCAAACTGATCCTCAATTGCCTTTAAGACCTCAATTATTCGATCTCTTCCGTCTGTGTCTTGCGTCCCAAACCCCTCATCTATAAACAATGTTGGTAGAGGTGCTCCGGAACGCCATGCTAGCAATTTACTAAGAGCTATCCGTATAGCAAAATCGACTCTGAAACGTTCTCCTCCACTAAACATTTCATACGATCGCGTACCTAGTTCATCCGCGACGATTATTTCTAGAGTTTCTGCAACATCAGAGCTTGTACTCGCACTTTTTCGTTGCTTTTGAGTTTCTAATCGTATAGACATTTTCCCGTCGCTCATACGGTGGAGTAACTCATTGGCTTCGTCTTCTAACCGAGGAATTGCGGCTTCAATTAACAGAGCTTGAACGCCTCCCTTCCCAAAAGTTATTGCTAACTCAGTGTAGATTGAAGATTCAAAAGCTAAATTTTTCCGCTCATTTTCTAATGCGCTCAATTCAAGTTTCGCTTTTTCAATTTCCTTCAATTCTTGTAATAAGGATCCTTCTTCATTCAGTAATTTGTTTTTTTCGGATTGTGCAATTTGCAAGGAGTTATCAAGGGCTGCTTTTTCTATATTTAAAGAAGAAAGCTCTTTGACTTTTTCTCTGATGGAAACCAATTCAGTCGTATTTCGAGCTAAATCATCTTCATTATCCTGAATTCGGGCTTTCAACGATATTTGTAACTCCAAGTCTTCATTCAGCCTTGAGTTTGCTAAAAGAAGCTTCTGATGAGACTCTTCCCATACGAGAAGCTTTGAGATTTTGTCCTTAGACAATTCGATTAGCTGAGGATCGTAATTTAACTCATTTAATTGCGCTCGGATTTTTTCGCATTCGACTTGTTCCCTTGGTGCATAATTACACTCGTTAAGATTGATTTCGAAGCCTGAAAGCTCTGCCCGTAGTTTTTCGTACATCTCAAATGCTTTCAAGGAATTGTCTAGAAGGGTTTTAAGCTCTGCTCGGGTTCTCTCCGAGTCGATTATCGCGGAAGTAATACTCGCATTAGAATCGTTATATTGTTTCTCTAGGCGTGTATAGATCGACTCTTCGGATTCGATCAGTTCGCTTTTTTCTTTATATAAGGAACGCTGAGATTCAATTGTTTGATTATAGGTTTTCTGGAGCCGTTCAATGCCATCTGCAGTTAGTAACGTTTCGCACAATGGACAGCTATGTTGACTGGTGTGGGCATGCTGAAGGATTTGTAATTTTTCCTTAGTGGCATTTCCTTCTGTGTATAAATTATTTTTTGCATGCTTGAGTGCTTCTATTTTTTTGTAACGCTCATTATTTTTTTTGTGATCTTCAGCTAATTCAAGCAGCTGGCTTTTGAGTTTTTCAATTTCGATACCAACAGAACTGTACTGAGACTCTAAAGAATTTCGAGAGTCGATCTTAGGTTGGAGCTCATTCTTCATAGTCTGTTGGATGGAGGCGATTTTCGCTTCTAAACTCACTCGAGATTCGTTAATTATTTTTTCTAAAGGTGCTAGTTCTACTTGGAACGCTAAAGCCTTTTGTGCGGTAATATTCAAGGAATTGAGGATTGCTTTTTCGTCCTGTAGAGCAGCGTATCCTTGAAGAATTGGTTCTGAGCTAGCCTGAATTTCATAATGTTCATTAATTTTAGATTCAAGATTTAGTAACTCTGTATCAAATTCTTTTTTTCTTCTGCTATATCGTTGCTCAGATTCTTCCCTATCAATTTGGTAAGATCGCAATTGCTCTAATTCAATGATGGTTGAATTAATTGTGCCCAGCTTCAAAAGCAAGTGAGCTTCCAAATCATTGGATTTGGCTAGCTGATTCCCTACGCTGGATAATGCAATTTTTTTAGCATCGTAATTTGAAATTTGTTCTTCTAGCCGGAGGCTTATCGAATTAGACGTAGACAGATGACCTTGCAAATCTCGTGCGTGCATTTTGGCACGATCCTCTAACCGATCATAAAGTCCTAATCCTAGTACTTTAGTAAGAACCTCTTTTCTTTGTGTGGGGCTAGACATTGTAAAAGCATCTGCTCGGCCCTGGACGAGGAATGCGCTATTCACAAATGTGTCATAGTCCATATTGATTAGCCGTATAATGAAAGACTGAGTAGCGGTAATTGAGTCCCCAGTAATAGGGGCGTAATTACCATCAGTATTTTTCAAATAAAGTTCTAAAGAGCTTTGAGGAGTGCTTCTAGCCTTCGAGTATCTTCTAGAAACACGATATCGATTATTCGAAATATCAAAAATGAGATCGACTGACATCTCATTTTGCCCATGATGTAATAGTTGGTCTGTTCTTTGCCCCCGAGCTCTGCCCCATAGAACCCAAGTTATTGCATCCAATAACGCAGATTTTCCGTTGCCATTGGGGCCGCAAAGGCATGCAACATGTACATCTTCGAGCACGAGATTCGGTGCCGCTTCTCGGTAGGATAAGAAATTCTTTAGTGAAAGTTGTATAGGTAGCAAAATTTGCTCAATAAATAAAGATAAGTAATTTTATCATCGTTTTTTTAAGTGATCCGATGAGGAGTATACAAAAAATATGATTTCTGGTTACAGAAATCTTGCTACCCTTGGGAGTGGGTGCTAGCATCATGGTGATGGAGATTCAAGATTTCCTGAATTTAAGCGTGAGATATAGCGGAGCTAGTAATCAATGACTCTACACATAGTGGTTACAGCCAAGCAAGTTGTAGACCCTGAAACTCCTGCTTCAGCCTTTGTAATAGAAGACAAAAAAGTGGCTATTTCTGCAAATTTTTCGCCCGTAATTAATGGGTATGATGAACAAGCGGTGGAAGCGGCCTTAAGAATTAAAGAAGCTGTTGGAGATGCTCGGATTACGGTCCTTTCCTGTGGCCCCAGTTTTGCTTTGGATGTAATAAAGAAGCCCTTGGCTATGGGCGCTGATGATTTAATTTTGCTTCAGGATCCTAATTTTGAAAATAGTATAGATCCAACCTTAGTGATAAAAGCACTTGCCATTGCTATAAAGAAAATTGGAGATGTAGATTTAGTTATTTCAGGCAGGCAAGCCAGTGATTGGGACAATGCTCTTGTACCAATTGGGATAGCTGAGTTTCTTGATTGGCCTTTGGCCACAATTGCACGAAAAATTGATGTTGAAGGTACGAAAGTGACAGTTGAACGTGTGCTCCCCGATGGGTATGAAATAGTAGAAACATCAACACCTGCGGTTATTACTGTTTCTAATGAGTTAGGGAATCCACGATACCCGAATATGCGCGGCATAATGGGAGCTCGTAGGATTCAACCAACAATTTGGGATACTAATGAGTTAGAACTAGCGGGAGAAGCCGTAGATATTGCGATGGAGCTTGTCTCACTGGAAAAACCTACCAAGTTGGTTCAGACAGAGATCATTGAAGGCGAGGACGAAGCAGATTCTGGAAGGAAGTTAGCACTAAGATTAAGAGAAGAGCGTGTGATTTAATGGCAAAAGCGTTGATTGTAGGTGAAATTCATAATCAGGAATTGGCTGCAACAACTCTTGAAAGTATTGCTGCTGCACAAATACTTGAAGCCTCAAGCATAGCGGTAATAATTGCGGGGTATGATATTGAGTCTATTGCAGAGCATGCGATATTTGCAGGTGCTGATCATGTCTATACTGTTTCAGAAGGTCCTGCAGCAGACGGTGAATTCGACGATCTTGTAAATGCGGCGTACAAAGTGGCCATCGAAATTAAGCCTGATTTTGTTTTAGGTTCCAAAACAATTACAGGTCGTGACGTTATGCCTCGACTTGCCTTTCGCTTAGGTACAATTTTAGTTACAGATTGCATGTCACTGGAGCGTGATGATGCTCGGCGAATTTGCGCTACTAGGCCGACGTATGGCGGGAATGTGAACGCAAAAGTTGCATGTCTTGGAGAACCCACGGTTTTGTCATTGAGACCTAAAAGCTTTGAAGTAAATGATTCAGACCGCTCTAGGAAAGGCGAAATTCAGGAAGTCGTATTTGACTCGAATATTCGCACGAGAGTAATCAAGAAAATTGAAGAACAATCTGAAGGAATAAGCCTTCAAGATGCCAAGACTGTCATCGCCGGAGGGAGAGGCCTTGGCGGCCCTGAAGCATTTTCAAAACTTCATGATCTCGCTCTAGTCCTGGGTGGGGCAGTTGGAGCGTCTCGTGCTGCATGCGATGCAGGGTGGGTTCCTTCGAGCTATCAAGTAGGACTTACAGGAAAAACTGTGACACCTGATTTATATATTGCAATAGGTATTTCTGGAGCGAGTCAGCATATGGCAGGATGTAGCAATTCAAAAACACTTGTTGCAATCAATAAAGATGAGGGAGCAAATATTTTCAAAGAAGCAAGATTCGGTGTGAAGGGTGACTGGGAAAAAGTACTTCCTGCATTCATAGAGCAGTTACACGAGTTAATAGATTAAGAATACAGGTGAACTGATGGCAGATTCTGAATTTGAACGAGAAATGGCTGAGGCAATAGAGAATGCTGAAATTGCTGAAGTTGTCTGCGTTATTTTACCGATGATCAACCAATGCCTTGTATTTGATAGTCGGGCTACGGAAAATGATCCGCCCATTGTTACCGTTTCAGCCCCTCTTGGATCTGCAGATCGACGCTTGCGGCATGTTAATCGTGCCAGGCCGCACCTTCCTCATGCTCATGCTTTAGCAGTTATCCCTTGGCATAGCTCAATTCAAAGCTTGGTAGATTCATTGGTTTGGGAGATGCTATTTCGCAGGATTACCCTATCGGGCTCTTCTCTTTGCTTGGAACAGTGTTCAAACGCCCTTGAAGAGCTTAAGCAGTTTGAAAGGCAGGCTATGGTCTCTATGATTAGAGGACAGGGTCCATATCATACAATTTGGTCTCGTTCTTCGACTTAATGCTCGCTAGAAATAATATTGTTTAAAGGCAAATTTTATTGCGTCTAACAATTTTTAGAGATGGTAAATTATCCCCCCCTTCGGTCTTCTTGTTAATCAGCTTACTTCTATTTACTGCGACTGTAATCGCAAGCGTGTTTTTCACTAATTCATCTAATTCTTATGACCGAATCCTCAAGGGTAATAAACAAAATTTGATTCACTGGGAGATTTCCAATTTCTTTAATAAATGGATCCATTTAAGTACAACCCTATTTCGACATGAATTATCAGAATCTGAGAAACAGGCAAAAATAGTAAAATTTTTTGAACTTGTGGGGTTGCAACATTCAGAAAAAAGTAAATTGGAATACCTAATCGCACAGAATGCTGATCAGGATGAAATTTTACATATAGGGGAGGAAATTGAACATATACAGGGCCAAATAATATCGATAACTCCGCTAGTAGAAGAGCTATTAGAAGCAAAGGTGTCCAAAGTTTTATCTGAAAATAATATTATCGATGAATGGGGACCAGTTCATTGGCCACCAGTAGATTTTACATTTGAACCTGGGGGATTACTTTTAATGACTTCTCCAGTGGAGAGGATTTTTCGTCAACGTGAATTTCTCCTACAGCCTAATCTCAGTTTGCTGGAACAAATTAGCATTGAAAATCATATTGAAGAGGCGCACCCAGACACATCAGCCCTAGTGATTCGTATTGGAGGAGTTGCAACATATCCTGCGCAAATTAGGAATACCTCATCTCTACATGGTGCTTTAAATTTAATTTCGCATGAATGGCTTCACCATTGGCTTATTTTCCGCCCCTTGGGTAAGAAATGGTTTGAAGGTGGGGAATTAAGAACTATTAATGAAACTGTGGCAAATATTTTCGCAGAGGAAATTGGTGACGAGACCTATTTGCTAATTACAGGGCAAAAAATAATAAGAGAGCCGTGGACCCCTGCAACTCAACGCTCTCAAATCATTGTTAGTAACCAATTCGATTACAAGGCTGAGATGAGACGTACGCGGCAGAAATTAGAAGCGTTACTTTCAGTGGGGTCGGTAGAGGATTCGCAAATTTACCTTGAAGATAGAAGAAGATTTTTTGTAAATCAAGGTTATAACATAAGGAAATTAAATAATGCATGGTTTGCTTTTTACGGCAGTTATGCGGATAGTGGCGGGTCTATCAGCCCGATTGAATCACAATTAAGATTCATTCGATTACAATCAATTGATTTGCGGGATTTCCTATCGAAAGTTAAGCAGATTGACGAAGTTGGGCAATTAGAGAAGATCGCTATGGGGTTAGGCTGGACAGCTGAGCAACTACACTCTTACCACTGAGGTAGACTTGAGGGAATAGAGCCTTCTGTAATTTGCTTTTGAACTCCATCTGGATTCATAACAAAAAGTTGACTTAATCCAGAGGTTATTGATTCGAAAACTAGCCGTTCGTCGTTGCTCCATTCTACCGATGTTTCATCAACGGGACTTCTAGTTAGCGTTTCTAGGTCTTCTCCATTAGGAGAAACAGTGAAGATATCTACATTACCGTTTCTATCCGATAGAAACGCTATTCTTTGACCATTCTCTGACCATACTGGTGCAAAATCCCGCCCAGGAGTGCTTGTGATTCTTAACGCTTGCCCACGAGGCCCATTTTCGCTAATTTCAACTACGTAAATATCTTCACTCCCGTCTCTGGTCGATACAAAGGCTAGCTGTTTAGAATCGGGTGACCATACTGGATCACGATCGTTTGATTGTGAAATCTGTATTCGATTTACTCCATCGGGGTTTCTTAAAAATATCCCAGTAGAATTACCATCATTGTCTAACACTGAAAAGGCAATAAGCTCTCCGCTGGGCGACCAAGATGGATCGATTTCACTATCACTACCAAACAATAAACGATTAGGACGTAAATCCGATAAATTCAACCAATGAACTTGAGGAACTCCGTTATCAGATTGAGAGGTGTATGCGATACGATCACCTTTAGGAGACCAAGAAATTTGAGATTCATCTACTCCAGTGTTTGTAAGACGCATGAAATTAGAACCGTCTGCAATTGCTAAATAAATTTCATGATTCCCATCTCTATTGCTTATGAAGGCTAAGTGTTGCCTATCTGGAGACCAGACAGGCGCAAAATTGTCAGAGTTACTACCAGCGGGATCCATCGTTATAATTCGCTGATCTGTCCCATCAGGCATAGACACGGCTATAGCGCGTGACCCTTCCTCACCTAGCGTGTAAGCGATATAGCCGGGTTCGGCAAAGAGTCCGCAGGCAGTTAAGCTCAATCCAATGGACAATGCGGCCCAAATGGATAATGCGAATTCTGCAAAGTATTTATTTCTTTTTAAGTACGAATTCATAGCACATCACAAGGTACCAGCAGATAGCAAGAAACTCTATGATTTTGTCTAGCGATTAAATTTGATTAAACCGCCTAATCAAAAAGGTAGCCACCTTTCATTGGATAGGTTTCTGGATGAGGATCTTGTTCTGGGAGGGACAAACATGCCGTAGCCTAATCCGCCTAATGAACCGATTATGCCACCGCCTATAAGTATTACAGGGGGTAGCCATACTGGTGGATCTTTAAATCCGTCTATGCAGTTAATTGATGCATTGCCACCTGCTTCATATATTTCAATTGCTTCGATACATCTTTGCGCTTCAGCAACAAATACAGATTGAATGAATAATGCAGGTACTGCGCTAAGTGCAAGCCCTGAAAAACCTACAATTAATGTAAATTTAATAGATCGTAAAAAACGTTTCCAAGGATTTAAGCCAGCTTTGTTCATACGTTCAGGAGTTTAGATCGCTGATCAGGGCGTAATTTAGAGGTGGCAATTTGAAAAATATTTGGCGAAGAATATCCTTTCCATTCTTCTAAAAATTCAATTACTCTACCTGCTTGTAATCGAGTTGCTTCTAATAGCATTGTTCCCACTCCTCGCTGGACGTCAGCGTTATTATCCTTCATGAGAATTGCAGCAACTTCTAAAGCATCCGTAAGAAATCGGCCTTCGCGCACTAACGGATTGAATGAAGAAATTGAGGATCGGCGTTTCGAAGCATTGTCAGAGCGTGCCCATTCACGCATAGTTTTGACCAAGGAAGGCTTTGCGGCAAGGCAAGGGCTTATACAATTAATAGCAAATGAATCGGCAGTCCGAGGTGAATTTACTAGGTCTACCCATGGTGATATGTTTTCAAAATCTGAAGCGGAAATTAATCGTGCAAGGGCACCCACCAATTGACCTCCGATAAGCGCTTCTTCGTACTTGAGTGATTGGAAAAGGGCGTCAGCAATATGAATAGTTTGCGAAAGGCCTTCTGCCCTTAATTTTCGAACCGCATCTAGCCCAATTTTATGAGTATCGGTGGTTGTCACTCCGTAACAATCGATATCTTCATTAACGGATTTACGTATTTGGTCAGCAGTATTTTTTTGGCTGGCATTATGAAGCTTCCGTCTGATTTCCGTTACGCATTTTTCACTAAATTGCTCGTTGACCGCAGGGGAAGTTTTTTCTTTTTGATTGTATTTATTGGCCATTAGATATGAAAGGATACTCTATTATATAAAAGCAGAGAGGAGATAAAACTGTATCTCCTCTCTGCTTTTATATTACCAAGTAGCTGTTTGGAGGTCTTGGATGACAGGATCTTTTACCCAATTTTGTTCAGGCCCTAGCAATACATCCCCTGACCTTAAGTAATAGAAATTACCCTTTGAAGCCGCTTCTGGTTCAGAACCATCCTGCAGAGCAGTTGCCTCTTTGAGTAATCGCCTTCTTGATTTTATGATACCTATATCGGTAGTACCCAAGTGCTCTTTATTCCGTGGGGTGATTGGACCCATGCCTTCTTGCACTGAGAAATCTTGCTCCCCTGTTCCAGTAATTCCAGTAAAAGATAAAGTTTTCTGGTAATCGCGATTGATTAGATAATCATTTTCTTTATTTCTTAAAGGCCAATGATCTGGTCCTGGTAGCGCTGCCGCGTGAAGTCCCGAACCATTTCGCCAATCTTCTACATCCGTTGCAAGTAAGGGGCGAGCCAAGTTCCAAACAAATGTCCATCGCATATTGTTGTGGTCGTCGATGGGGACAAACGCATGGAAGAACTTTTGAGTAGGAGCCGAGGGCGGCATTGTGTAAAACGGAAGTAAGAATAAATTATATCTCCAGTAAAATTCGCCTTCTCCGGTATCTCTTCGCGCGCCAGTAATCACGCCATAGTCAGTATCTTCAGCAAAAAACTTTGGATGTTGGTCCCTCGCATGGTATTTGTCACGCAAGTTCTGCGACTTTTGCCATTGTTCTTTCCATGCTTCTGTCATGTTGTAGGCGTCCAAAGAAGCATGGAGATAATTAGAATGAGCGGAGTCAATACCGCCTTCAATAGCTTGTGCATAATTAGTTTGCTGCCAATTCCAAGATACAAACCTATGTGATTCTGGCATTTTGAGATATTCAAAATCGGGTATTTCTGGAGTAAGTTGCTTGGGACCCATATAGGTCCATAGGATTCCAGCGATTTCTTTTACTGGGTAAGCTGCTATTTTAATTTTGTCTTTGTAGGTACTTTCGTCGGTTTCAGTGGGCATATCAACGCAATTGCCTTCACTGTCAAATTTCCATCCATGGTAGGTACATCTGATGCCAGATTCTTCATTACGACCAAAAAACAGGTCCGCCCAACGATGAGGGCAGTTACTCTGAATTAGGCCTACATCTCCTTTAGTATTTCTGAACGCTAAGAGATCCTCACCCATTAGCTTAATACGAATTGGAGCTCCATCTGCTTCAGGCACATCACTACTGAGGCGGAAAGGTATCCAAAATCGCCTAATGTAGTCACCCATAATGGTTCCTTGGTCGGTTTCACAAAGCTTTTTATTTTCTTCTATTGAAAGCATTTTTCACCTTTAACTGCATGGATTTACTCATCCACAATAATACGACTTATTTACTCCCATGGTAATACAGAAACATGAATAGCGTCGCTGATTCCTTCACCTGCTACTGCTCGAATAGCAGTGTCTACGTCTTTTAATCCGAAGGTATGTGTTCTCATTTCTTCCAAAGGGAATTGATGGGAAGCAATTATCTGCAGGCCTTTTTCTACTGCTTCAAAGCTATGCCCTCTTGCGCTTTTTAAAGTCATGTACTTCCTGGTTAAGCGCCCGATCGGAAAATCTGGGAATGTGGGTGCCTCCGCTTGGGCTACCATTATTCCGCCTTTTCGCTTAGTAGCTTCAACTGATAATAGAGTGGGAGCATTCCCTGCGTGTGAAGTACAATCCACAACTGTGTCTACACCTGCTTCAGGGCCTCCACCGGTTAATTCTTTTATGAGAGGTAGAGGATCCTGCTCCTGAACGTTTATTATCGCGTCCGCCCCTAGAAGCTTAGCCACTTCAAATCGCTTTGCATCTTTATTTGTGCCGGTCACAATTATGAGATCAGCGCCTGCTTTTTTAGAAGCTATTACGCAGGCAAGACCTTGTTGCCCAGGACCTTGGATTAATACAGATTTGCCGAATCCTGCTTGACCTTCCATCAATGCCCATTGAACGCCGTTACCCATTGGAAGTGCCATTGCTGCTTCCTCTGCAGTTACGCCAGAGGGCACTTTGTGCAATGCTGCATTTGGTGGGATATAAAGATATTGCGAGTACCCTCCCCACAATGAAGGGAGAATGTCTACTGATGTAGATCCATATCGAATAGCATTGTCATTAGCTGAGGAATCTGTAGCAAAACAATGCCTATATTCTCCAATTCGGCAGAATTCACAATGGCCGCAAGGTAAATACTCTTCTAAGGCGACGAGGTCGCCTTCCTTAACATCCCATCTTGCACTAAAGACTCGACCAACTTTGGCCAAATATCCTACGTTTTCATGCCCCATAACGACAGCGGATCCATCCATATGTCGGTGGTACCCACCGACGTCGCTTCCTCAGACCCCAGCAACTTCAACTTTTAAGAGGGCTGCGTCTTCAGGAATTTCGGGAAGTGCTATCTCTCGGAGTTCAGTTTCCCCGGGCGCAATTTTTGCAGCAACGGTAACTAATTCTGACATGTTTCCTCCGGCTTATATGCTGAATTCATATCACGTAAACAATATGCTTGAGAAGTGACACGGTCAACTAAGTTTTCTTGGTGGCGCATACGGGATTCGAACCCGTGATCTCCGCCTTGAGAGGGCGGTGTCCTGGGCCGCTAGACGAATGCGCCAATTTTTGCGACTCGCGGCAATTATAACGGAATAATACTTTAGCCTGAAACCTTTGTAGAATTTACGCTAAAAAGCGAGGTGGAATTATAAAAAATAACGATTTGGACATCATCACTTTTGAAGTTATAACAGCTCGCTTGGATGGAATTGTAAGAGAAATGGAGAATGCCGTTTTTAGAACGGGGTATTCGACTATTGTAAGGGAATCTCATGATTTCAGTTGTGGAATCCTTGATGCCAAGGGGCGACTCGTAGCTAGAGGTTCCCATCCAGGGCACATGGGTGGCTTGCCGGTATCGATCCAAGGATTGTTGGAATTTTATAGAGAGGAAAGCTTTGAAGAAGGTGATGCGTACCTTGCAAGTCATCCATATTACAGTGGGTGTCCACATGCAAACGATATGGTTGTGATTACTCCTATTTTTTCAAATAATCACCTTATGGCGTTTGCTGCTAGTATCGGGCACACTCCTGACACGGGGGGAGTTTCACCAGGTACACGTAATTCTTCCGCGCATGATTTGTACGGAGAAGGGCTGATTATCCCTCCAGTGAGATTTATGCGTAATTATAAAATCCTTCAAGACGTGGAGTCGTTTATTAGAGGTAACAGCCGTGTACCTTCAATGATGATTGGAGATTTAGTAGCAAAAGCGGGCGTATGCCACACAATTGGTGAATCTAGGCTAAAAGAATTAGTCGAGATTTATAGTCTTGATGCCTTGAATACTCAATTCCAAATGAATGGAGAAAAAAGCCGTTTTCGAATTCAAGAGCAGTTAAAAAAATGGCCAGACTCTCTTAGCGAGGTGGAAGCTTGGGTTGATGATCCTGCCTCGGGTGATCAAATTAGGCTTCACGTTTCTGCATTTATAAAAAATAGCAATTTAATTTTAGATTTCTCTCAAACAGGTGATCAATCTATCGCACCAATTAATTTGAGGCCCGCCTTCATAGAAGGATTAGCAAGGAATGCTGTCATTCGGCTAACAGACAGGTACATCCCTTTAAATTGGGGTGTTAGTGATGTTGTAAAGTGTGTATTCAGTGAAGGGAGCTTGCTTAATCCAACATTCCCGGGCCCCGTGGGCTTTTATTCCAAAACCCTTGCGCTGGTAGAAAGCGTTATAGGAGCGGTGATGGCGAAGGCTTCTGGGAATAAAGCTCTAGCTCATATTGCAACGCAGAGCTCTATCGTTATTGGCTATGAAGGTGATCATAATCGGCAATATGTACAGTACGAGCTAATGTACGCAGGTTCTCCTGGCTGGGACGGGGGAGATGGTTTTACCGGAATTGGGTCAAGAGCGAGTTATGCAAAGCTTACAAGCTGCGAAGTAATTGAGTCAGAATTTCCTGTGGAGATGCTGCGATTTGAGGTAATACCTGATAGCGCAGGGGAAGGTAAGTTTAGGGGAGGACCAGGCTATATAAGAGAATATCGTGTCTCCGCTACCAGTCGTCTTTCAGGAGGTGCTGCTCGTAGAAAGGCAGCCGGGGTTGAAGGTGGAGATGATGGGAGTAATGCCTTCGTTGTGATAAATCCAGATACTGATAGAGAGAAACGGTTTCCCGGCATAGTTTCAAATATAATTTTATATTCAGGTGATATTTTTCGAATCGAAACAGGTGGGGGCGGAGGTGCCTTCCCTGCTTCCGAACGTTCATTTGAGCGAATAAAAAATGATGTTGATGACGGGGTATTGAGTGTGAGTAAAGCAGAAAGCTTTTATGGCATCAATATAACTGACAGTAACTAAATCTATTGGAGTATTCATGGATGTAGAACAGATTTTCCCTGGGGTTTGGGAGCTTAGAACTTCTTACGGGCAGGATACAGCTGAACTTTTCACAGATGGACCCATGCCACATGCAGCATGGTTCATCGCTGGGGAGCAATCGGCAATATTAGACCCCGGCCCCACTTCTATTGCTGAAGAGATTTTATATGCCATAAGGAAATTAGGTTATGAAACTGATCTAATCGAGTCGATAATTCCTTCACATATACATATTGATCATGCAGGAGCCGCTGGTTGGATGGTAGATCAATTGCCTAACGCTAAGGCAATATTCCATACGCGTGGCGCTCCTTTTATGCGAGATGTATCACGTTTAACTGCGGGAACTGCAGATGTTTTTGGTGAAGATTGGGAAACTATTTTTGGGGCGCTTCTACCAGTGCCTGATGAAAAAATGGTAGTTGTAGAAGATGGTACTGTTTTAAAACTTGGTGATAGTGATTACCGTGTAGTGTTTATGCCAGGTCATTCTTTAGATCATATAGGCATATTTGATGAAGCTAATAAGGCGCTTTATTGTGGCCATGGACTGGGTAATTACAAACCTCATCGATACATGCCAGACCCACCAATGACCCTTCCTTACTTTGATGTTGATGCCAGCATTGAATCTATAAGAAAAGCTAGAAAGCTAAACCCAGAGTATTTACTGCCAGTGCATTCGGGATTTTTAGCATCTAATCCCAGTTTTGCCATAGACGCTGTTGAGCGTGTGACAATTGAACTTGGTGAAATAATCAAGGAAGGAATGTCCAAAGGGTGGAGTGATCCGGAAATAGAGATTTCAGTATGTAAGTATATGTTTGCAGACCCGTCAAAATCAGATCGATCATACATACCTTTAGTGGTTAGCTATAGGAAGTACTATGAGCGACAAATAATGAAAGCAAAAAAAAACCTATAAGATTAATCTGCTGATATGGAGGAATTATGTTTTTAATCAGAAGGGTATTTAGGGTAAAAAGAGGTGAAGTTCGCCAAGTTTGTGAAATTTTGAAAGCAATTGGTGATAAATATGAAGCTGCTGGACAAAGGCAGCCTTCTCGCATTTACCATAGTGGCTATACTACACCTGGTCCCCAAAATACTGTTTATATGGAATGGATTGATGCTGAAATAAAATCAATCTTTCGGGACGATAATCCTTCTCCGGAGGGGATTGATGAGTTGTTTGCTCAGTTGCACCTTAAGGAAGAAGAGACTTGGATTGAGTTTCACGAGCTATTTAGCGGCGAATAATTAATTTTTAGGGAGAATCAAAATGCCCTCATTTGACATTGTTTCGAAAATAGATATGTCAGAAGTTGATAATGCCTTGAATGGTATTAAGAGAGAGACACAGCAAAGGTTTGATTTAAAGGGTACTAAGGCCGCAGTGGATCGTAATGGCGATGTATTGACGGTCACAGCCGATAACGACCTCCAACTTCGCCAAGTACAAGAATTACTCTATACCTATTTTGCACGTAGAGACGTTGATAGCAAAGCTCTTGATTTCAAGCCTACTGAGCGGGCATCGGGAGATACCCTTAGGCAGACGGTTGGAATTAAGCAAGGGATTGATGGTGACTCGGGTCGTAAAATTATTAAAGCTATAAAAGCTACAAAATTAAAAGTTCAAGTATCTTTGCAAGGTGATGAACTACGAGTTACGGGTAAGAAACGTGATGACCTCCAAGAGGCGATAACTTACGTAAAATCGATGGAAAACGATCTTCCTTTACAGTATGTAAATTTCCGAGATTAGGATTGGCTGGGGATGATGGATTCGAACCATCGTTACCTGATTCAGAGTCAGGCGTCCTACCACTAGACGAATCCCCATTGAAGGTCAGAGACTGGAGATATTATAGGCACTCTTTTGCTTTATGTATTCTTTCGATACAACGCTGTTTTCCTAATGCGTGAATAGTATCAAACAATGGTGGTGCCGCCGTTCTTCCGGTGATGGCAACTCTGATGCTCCCAAATAATTGCCCAGTTTTAATCTCTAATGTTTGGGCTAATAGCCTGAAAGCATTTTCTAGTGTTTCAATATCCCAGTTATCTGCGTTGTTTATCAAATCATAAGCAGCATTTAACGCTGTTTTAGTCGAAACTAAATCCATTCCTTTCTGGATAAGTTGATTCTTATCGTAACCCAAATCGTCATTGAAGAAGAAAGAGAATAATTCAGGGGCTTCAGATAGCACTTTCAATCGTTCACGCTCGAGTGGAACAATCGATTCTAGGTATTCAATATTGACTGCTTTGTAAAAGGAGCTGTTTTTGCTACTTCCGTCTATCAACCAAGGAAGCACTGCTTGCGCTAAATCCTGATTATTAAGTTGCCTTATGTATTGACCATTAAACCAATCTAATTTCTCGTGATTAAATACAGATGGGCTGGCAAGGATCCTATCTATGGAGAAATGTTGTATTAGATCATTAATTGAAAATATTTCGGTAGAATCGTCCAATGACCACCCTAGTAATGCGAGAAAATTGACCATTGCTTCTGGAAGATAGCCAGTATCACGAAATTGCAAAACTGAGGTAGCTCCATGACGCTTACTTAATTTGGATCTGTCAGGGCCTAAGATTATTGGGAGGTGTACAAGGCAAGGCATTTCATAACCAAATGCTTTATACAATTCTTGATGGCGTGGCGCACTGGGTAGCCATTCTTCCGCCCTCATTACATGACTAATTTCCATTAGATGATCATCTACGATATTTGCTAAGTGGTAAGTCGGAAATCCGTCGGATTTCATTAGAATGAAATCGTCTAATAAATTAGCTTCGAAACTCACACCTCCACGAACGTAATCACTAACAGTGATCGTTCCGCTATAGGGCATTTTAAACCTGATTACAGGGGGATTAGCGCTCTCATTTATTTTATCTCCCCCCTTTTGACGACAATGCCTGTCATAGCCTGGTCGTTGGCCCTTGGACTGTTGCATAGTTCGCATTTCAGCTAGACGTTCCGAACTGCAGTAGCAGTAATAGGCCTTATCTTGCTGAATCAACCAATCTGCATGCTCACGGTAGATGTGTAAGCGTTGGGATTGCACATAAGGACCAAAACCACCATCTTTTTCTGGGCCTTCATCCCAGTCGAGTCCTAGCCACTCCAGAGCATTTAATATCGAATCTAAAGCACCTGGCACTAGCCTCCCTTGATCAGTGTCTTCAATCCTTACGATGAATTTCCCATTCATGCTGCGGGCAAAGAGCCAATTGAATAGAGCGGATCTAATATTTCCTACGTGAGGTTCTCCGGTTGGGCTGGGTGCGTAGCGTACACGAACGGTCATAAGGTTTTTTCACCATAATTATCTAGTAAAAAGTATATTGGTTGATTCTGTATACTGCTGTTAGGATAAGCCATGCAAAGAAAATCGGGGAGGGTTTTATGCTGACTATAGAGCAAAATGAGAAATTGACACGAGTTGGCCCTGGTACTCCAATGGGTGAGCTAATGCGTCGTTACTGGCACCCTGTTGCTGCCAGCGTCGAGTTAGACCCTGAAAATCCCACTAAAGAAGTACGCTTATTAGGTGAAGACTTAGTTCTCTATCGTGACGCCAAGGGGAAACTAGGATTGATTGAACCTAGTTGTGCACATCGAAAGGCGAGCCTCGCATACGGTATCCCCGAAGATAACGGTATTCGGTGTGCCTATCATGGATGGATATTTAACGAAGAAGGGCACTGTGTTGACCAACCTTCGGAACCAGAAGGTTCAAAATTTAAAGAAAAGGTAAGAATTAAAGCCTACAAGGCTCAAGAGCTTGGGGGTGCAATCTTTGCCTACATGGGGCCAGAGCCGGCGCCTTTGCTTCCCAATATTGATGTTTTGATGTGGCATGGCATTAGGCGAATTCAAACAGTAATGATTCCAGCTAATTGGCTGCAGTGTCATGAAAACTCTCTAGATCCACTACATTTCCAATGGCTTCATCGCTACTGGGGCGGGCGGGTTATGGCGAAGAAGCTTTCGCCAGAGGATCGTGATACGTGGAATTCTCGTATCGCCTCCCGTGGTGCAGACCATCGAAGAATAGGGTTTGAAATTACTGATTATGGGATTATTAAAAGGCGATTGGTAGGTGACGAAACTGAACAGGATGACCATTGGCAAATGGGTCACCCAATTTTATTTCCTAACATTTTGCACATAACATCTAATCTCCAGTACAGAGTTCCTGTTGATGACACTCATACACTCCATTTTGTGGTGGATTTACACCCCTTGAGTGCGTCAGAGATTGCTCCAACTGTAGTTGAGCATGAGGATATTCCTTGTTTTGATGAGGACGGCTCTATTAAGGCAGATTGGGTACTTGGGCAAGACCAAGCAGCATGGATCATGCAAGGGCCTATTACAGATAGGACAACGGAGCGTTTAGGAGTATCAGACGTTGGGATAATTATGTATAGGAGACTACTTGATGAGCAAATGGAATTAGTAGCCCAGGGTAAGGACCCTATGAATGTGATTCGTGACGAAACTGAAAACGAAATATTGATTTACCCAGTAGAACATTTTGAATATCCAGGCTATGAAGGACGGCTAAGAGGCCCTTTTCAGAATATCGTGGTTAATAATCATGTAGAGCAAGAGCTTTCTGGCACTGGTGCCACCCTCCCAGAATGGGAAGGTGTAGAAATTGAAGATCCAACTTTGAGGAATGGCGCGCCTAATAGAGTGGGTCTGCGCAGGCCTCTAGGTAAAGTAGGCGATGTTCTTTGAGATTGCCTAAAATTTAATTATAAAAAGGGTTCGCAATGCGAGCCCTTTTTACTTTTAAATTCCCATTATTTTTCAACTAAAAAGGAGGGTGAGATGGGAAAATATAATAATCTGCCATCAGAATTGGAAATAAAAGAATATTTTCACTCGTTGAGTAATTGGGGTCGTTGGGGCGAAGACGATCAAATAGGAACCTTAAATTTAATTACGCCTGAAAAAAGACTACAAGCTGCAGGATTGGTGCGGCAGGGAATATCTATCGGGTGCGCGAGGCCCATTAGTACTCAACATGCAGTTGATCAACCTCTAACACCAATTCATTTTATGGTTGAAAGCGGCGAGACATATTGTCTTGATGATGACCAGGAATGGACTTCCCAGCATTCGACAGATTATTTCGGAATGGGTATTCATGGACCAGGGCAAACGCATTTAGATGCCCTTTGTCATCAATTTTGGGAAGGGAAAATGTATAACGACCGTCCCGCTAGTATTGTTTCTACTGCTCATAAAGCAAAGTTCGGCGCGGTTGATGGTATGAACAATGGACTTGTTACTAAAGGTGTTTTATTGGATTTAGCAAAACAGAGAGAAGTCCTTTGGTATGAGCCCGGCGATGCGGCATTCATCCAAGACTTGGAAGCTGCAGAAAAAGCACAAGGAGTAAAAGTTGAGGAGGGAGACGCATTACTACTTAGGTTTGGGTGGACTCGGAGGAGATCAATGTTGGGGCCTGTACCAAGAGATGGAGGGAGAGCTGGTCTTCATGCATCGTGTTTGCCATGGTTGCATGAGAGAGGCATTTCGATTCTAGCGTGTGATAGTGCACAAGAAGTAAGACCTACTGGCTACGAGGGTATGTATGGACCTATTCATTCAGTTGGTCAAGTTGCTATGGGGTTGTGGTTAGTGGATAACGCAGATTTTGAAGCTCTCGCGGTAGAATGTGAACGGCTGGGCACTTATCAGTTTTTGTTCTCTTTAGCGCCATTGAATTTTCCTTTTGCCACAGGTTCTCCAATAAATCCTATTGCAGTTTTATAGTTAAAAATCTGAGGCATTAAAAGCAAATGGATCCAATACTAACAGCGTTGGCTTTTTTATTAGACCCAACTTATTGGGTTGTGATGTTGGGCGTTGTTTTTCTTGCAGCATTAACCAGCGTTATTCCCGGCACAAATGCTTTTTTGGTAATGGCTCTTGCTTTTCCTCTCATACTTTTTGAAGTAGATGACCCTGCAATTGGTCTCGTTGCTTTAGCCACGATAAGTGGGGTAAGTAATACGCTTGATTCAATTCCCGCGATTTTGATTGGCCAGCCTAGTGCAGCTACGCAGGTTACTTTTCTGGAAGGCCACCAATTAGCAAGGCAAGGTAAGGCAGCACATACACTCGGAGCGGTATATACCGCATCTGCAATTGGCGGGATCGTTGGAGCTTTGATTTTGATGGCATTAATACCCATTGCCAGACCCTGGGTATTGAGCTTTGGGTTTGCTGAAATAGGGGCTACTGCAGTATTTGGAATTGCCATGGTAGTTATTTTATGTCGTGGCGCGATGATTAAAGGACTTGTGGCTGCTTTAGTGGGCATGCTTCTAGCAATAATTGGAGATTACGGGCGCCTTACCGTTGATCCGTTTGTGCGGATGCCGTTGATACCTTTTATTTTAGGCTTATTTGCTCTTCCCGAATTGATAGATCTTATGATTAGCCGCCAGCCTGTAGCGAACAAAGGTGCGTATGTATCTAAAAAAGAAGTCTTACAAGGTGCAAGATTTGCAATATCTCGATGGAAAATGATTCTTCGGCAATCCGCATTTGGGGTATTGCTAGGGGCTATCCCAGGAGTTGGATCATCGGTGGTTGATTGGCTGAGCTATGCATTTGGTATTACTTTCACTAAAGATAAATCGCTTTTTGGTAAAGGTTCTTTGGAGGGAGTTTTATTTGCAGAATCTGCTCAAAATGCGAAGGAAGCTGGAGCTGCACTTCCTACTCTTTCGCTTGGTGTTCCCGGTGCACCGACTTGGGCTTTAGTAGTAACAGCAATGATTCCATATGGAATTGCTCCTGGTCCTGAGATGCTTGGTATCAATGCCCATATAACGATTTTATTGGTACTTACATTGGCGATTTCTAATTTTGTTATTGCTTGCTTGGGGTTGGGTATGACTGGGTATATTTCAAGGCTTACGATGATTCGCTACCCAATCATTGGCTCGATTGTAATTCCTTTAGTATTACTATCTGCATTCGTGGATACTACAAACTGGAGAGGGATTCAAATTGTTCTTGGTGTGTCCGTGATGGGTCTTGTCATGAAGAAATACGGATGGCCGAGACCTCCAATGATACTTGGGTTTATATTAGAACCTATCATAGAGAAAAACTTTCTCAACTCCATCAGTATTTATGGCTTCCAAGGTACTTTTAGCAGATCTTTAACGATAGCAATCTTGGTGGTGTCTATTGTATTTGGCTTTTTCCTTGTACGAAATACAAGAGGGCAATTTTTGAATGACTCATCTGTGAAACTAAATACATTTAAGAATCACTCCCTGCTTAAAAGATTTTTCTCTGCACAAATTCTCATTCCAGTAATTATTTTACTTGGAGTGGGTTTGTTGCTCTCGGATCATTTGATGAATCCTTTAAGAGAGGAATTAAGATTTACAGGATTTCCTTTCTGGATTTCGTTATTTGCAATAGGTCTTCTTTGCATTGAAATTGCAATGAATATTAAAAGCCAGCGGCAAAGCTCATACTTAATGGATCTAGGAATATTGAGCACCGGAATTGAAGGTGTGAGAGAAGCGGCATTTAAAGTGCTGGGACTTTTTCTTCTTTTTCTTCTTGTTGGCACTACCATAGGATTGAATTGGGCTGCATTGGCGTTTGCTTTCACAGGCCCGTTATTATTACTTGATGGCCGCTTTCGTATCGCATGGGGATTACTGTCTACGTTGGTTGTTGCTGCATTTATGGTAGTGATATTGGATAATTTGTTATTTGTAATATACCCTCAGCCATTTTTAAGAGAATACTTTTTTCAAATTTGGTAAATTAATGCCTATGCTCTAAATTGCTGAAGTAAGCCATTTAAATCATCTGGTAGAGGAGCCTCAAAACTAACACGAGAAGACGCAGATGAACTAGATAAAGGCATTTCAAACTCTAGTCTTGCAGCGTGTAAGAATTGACGATTTATCCTAGAGTGTTTTCCTCCGTAAATGGAGTCGCCTACAAGTGGATGCCTGATACTTGAAAAATGTACACGTATTTGATGCGTTCTACCTGTTAGAGGATAAGCTTCTACCAAAGTGTACTGAGAGGATTCAAAATTTATCCTCTCTATAACTTTATACCTCGTTATTGCATCTCGACCGGTGCTGACAACTGCCATCTTTTTTCTGTTATGGGGGTTCCTTCCAATGGGTTCATCGATTTCACCTTTGTCATTGCCAAGCTTGCCATTTAGAAGTGCAATATAAGTTTTAGAGATTAACCGATTTTTTAATTGATTCGAAATATGCCTATGGGCGTAGTCATTCTTTGCAACAATTATTAGGCCAGAAGTATTTTTATCTAGGCGATGGACAATCCCTGGTCTTTGTTCGCCTCCTATCCCGCGAAGATCTGGTATCGCATGCAATAATGCGTTAACTAATGTTCCATCAGGGTGCCCTGGTGCTGGATGAACCGTTATACCAGCTGACTTATTTATAATTACGATATTCTCGTTTTGAAAAATAATGTCTAGTGGTATTTCTTGTGCTGGTAAATTTATAGGTTGAACGGCGGGAATCGAAATGGTGATTACGTCATTTACATGAACGATCGAAGAAGGCTTCGCATCCTTATTATTAATTTGGATATTCCCTGTGCGGATTAAAGCGGCTGCTCTCGATCGGCTTATTTCTTCAGTTTGATTTTGAATGAATAAATCTAAACGATGTCCGGAACTATCCTGCTTAACAATTACCTGTAGAGTCTCGTTATCCTTCATATTCTTCATCGCCGGCGAAACTTCTTACGAGATAACGTGGATTTTTGCCTTGGTCTTCAAATAAAATTTTACTTGTAATTAAAACGATCATTCCCGTAACTATCGAAGCATCTGCAATATTGAATATGTACCACGGGCCAACATCAATGAAATCCGTAACATGTCCTAGTAGTAGACGATCAACTAGGTTTCCCGCTGCGCCAGAGAGCACTAGCCCTAAGCTGACTTTCAACCAATTTGAAGGGTTTGGAGAAGAGTGATAGAAATAAATCAATATCCCTATACCTAGGAATGCCCCTACGGTTAGAATCAGATTCTGATTGTTAAAAAGACCGAACGCACTTCCTGTATTAGCGATATGTGTTAATCGAAAGAACCCGGTTTTGGGCCATGAATGGCCCATCGGTAGCGATTGTATAACAGCATATTTGGAGATCTGATCCAAGAAAAAAGTGATCAGGCTAATTAGAATAATTAATCGGTACTTATGAAACGATATTGACATTGATTTAGTCTAGCAGGGTGTTTGACGGTAGTGATATAGATGGATATATGACTTATAGGTGATGAAGTGAGCGAAATACAAGCCAATATTATTGATCTCAGAAGCGATACTTTGACAAAACCTACTCCTGAGATGCGCCGTGCCATGGCAGAGGCCGAAGTGGGCGACGATGTCTATGGAGAAGACCCTTCGGTTAACCGTTTGGAACAAGTGTCTGCAGAGTTAATGGGCAAAGAAAAAGGCTTATTTGTTGCTAGCGGTTCAATGGGAAATATTGTTTCAGCATTATCTTGGTGTGATCGCGGAGAGGAACTTATTTGCGGGGCAGAGGCTCATTTACTAGTTAATGAAATGGGCTCAATCGCCGCATTTGGTGGCATTCAGATGAGGGCAGTTCCTGATGGGAAACGGGGATTGATGGACCCTGATTTAGTAGACAGCACTATTTCTCCAAACGGATGGTTTCCCAACACTTCCCTTTTGGTGTTGGAAAATACACATAATCGAGGTAACGGAGCAGCCTATTCTAAGGAAGAAATGGAGCCATTGGCCGAAGTAGCCCGTGCCCGTTCCTTAGCAGTTCATATTGATGGAGCCCGTATCCTTAATGCGTCTGTAGCCTTAAGTACTCCTCCAAGTGAATTGGCGAGCGTGGCCGACTCAGTGACCTTTTGCTTGTCAAAAGGGTTGGCTGCACCAGTAGGTTCTGTTGTTGTAGGAGATGAGGCGTTTATTCACCGGGCTCGGCGCGTACGCAAGATGCTTGGAGGAGGAATGCGACAAGCGGGCGTGCTTGCCGCGGCAGGTCTGGTAGCATTGGAAACTATGGTTGATCGATTGGCTGATGATCATCTAAATGCTCAAAGATTGGCGGAGGGTCTTGCATCAATTTCCGGATTTAGTATTGATCCTTCAACAATTGAAACAAATATTGTGTATGTTGAGCTTGATGACGGGGATGGTCCTGCCTTCGCTTCGAGGCTTCGAAATCTAGGAGTTTTAGCAAACGGTCGGTTCAATTGGGTGAGATTTGTAACGCATTACGGTATTAACTCTGAAGATGTGGATGAGGCTTTATCAATTGTTGAAACTTTGGCAAAATCGTAGATTTGCCCTAAGTTTCGTTCGGGCTTCGGTTTTCCCACCAACTTGCTAAGCGCTTGCGAATAACTTCCTCGTAGCCCTGATCAGAAGGCTGATAAAATTTTTTATTGGCTATCTCTTCCGGTAAGTTGGCTTGCCCGGAAAAATGCCCTTCGTAATTATGTGAATATCGATAGTCCTTGCCATAACCAAGATTTTGCATCAAAGCAGTAGAGGCATTTCTTAAATGCAAGGGAATTGGGTATAACTTTCCTGTCTGGATTTCATTTTGTGCGTTCTTTAATGCTAAATATGAAGCATTGCTTTTATATGTAGTTGCCAGATAAATACTTGCTTGAGCCAATGGAATTGCACCTTCTGGTAGACCGATGAAGTTAAGAGCCTGTTGGGCTGCGATAGCAATTGGCAGTGCGTTTGGATCTGCATTTCCTATGTCTTCTGACGCAGATATAACCAAGCGCCTTGCAATAAACATGGGATCTTCACCGGACTCAAGCATTCTGACGAGCCAATAGATGGTCGCATTTGGGTCGCTTGCACGAATAGATTTTATGAAAGCAGAAATTGTTTCGTAATGCTGATCGCCCGCTTTGTCGTACGCAGGTGTTTTCTGCTGAAAAGCCTCTTCTATTGTTACTTTCTCAATTGAAGACACTCCATTTGAGGAAGGCTCTGCAATTTTGGCGGCAATTTCAAGGCAGTTTAAGGCCTTGCGTGCATCACCATTCGAAAAATTAATCACTAGCCTGCGGGCTTCATTGGTAAGTGAAATCTTTTGATTGCCTAAGCCTCGTTCCTTATCAAGCAAAGCCTTATCTAGGAGCAATGATATCTCATCGTCTTGAAGAGGCTCGAGTTTGATTACTCGAGTTCGAGATAATAAAGCTGGAATAACTTCAAAAGATGGGTTTTCTGTGGTAGCGCCGATAAAAATGAAAGTTCCGGATTCGACATGCGGCAATATAGCGTCCTGTTGAGCTTTATTGAATCGATGGACCTCATCGATGAAGAGAATGGTACCCAAATCCTTCATGGTACGAATTTCACGAGCTTCAGCAATAGCTTCTCGTAATTCAGAGACTCCTGAGGTAACTGCTGATGCAGAAATAAAATGCATCTTGGTGGCGCTTGCTATTATTCGTGCTAGCGTGGTTTTTCCTACTCCTGGCGGTCCCCAGAGTATCATCGATGGAACTTGGTCTTCCTCAATCGCTCTTTTCAATAAGCGATTTTGATCAAGCAGATGTTTTTGCCCAATGTATTCATCAAAAACGCGAGGGCGCATACGTGTTGCTAAAGGGGCATTCAACGCCTCGCTTTTTAATCTTGCATGCTCAAACAAGGTTGATTTACGCAGGTTTGAAAATTTATGCGTGCTCATAAGTAGTGTTCTATCAGAGTCGTTGGATGGATTCCAGATACTGTTGTCAATTTCCTATACAATGGGTACATGCAAGTACTAATTAGATTGTATGCGTCATATAGAGAGCAAGCAGGTGTGAGTAGGATCAATATTTCCCTACGCGAAGGGTCTGTTGTAGCGGATGCTGTAGAAGAACTGGTAAAAACAATTCCAGCGTTGCCAGCTAGCTTCCATCCACATTTAATTGCTGTAAACGAAGAATTTGCTAATTACTCATATCCACTGAATGATGCCGATGATATTGCTTTGTACCCACCTGTAAGCGGTGGTATTGACGTAAAAGTAGGAGTCGAACCGGTAAATCTGGGGGTACTGACAGATTCTGTACGCCGGAGTTACAACGGAGCCATTGTGACATTTGAAGGTACCACTCGAGATAATACTAATGGTAGGCAGGTACAGTTTTTAGAATACGAAGCTGACCAGCGAATGGCTTTGAAAGTGATTGGCAGCATATTACATGAAACCGTCATCAAATTTGGAGTGGCTGCAATTTCGGCGCACCATCGTTTTGGGCGTTTAGAAATTGGGGAAGTAAGCCTCGCCGTTGCTACAGGAGCGGCCCATCGTCAAGAGGCTTACCTTGCGGGCCTTTATGTAGTAGATCGAATTAAACATGTTGTACCTGTTTGGAAAAAGGAACATTTTTCAGATGGGGAGATTTGGGTAGGCGAGGTGTGTGATCCTGAAACTCACGCCTTGCATTTAGAACGTGCACCGTATGCCGATTTTCTGTCAGAAGTTGAAAGAGAGGCAACGGATGCAAGCTTTACCAGAGCAAGATAATCGGGAGCACCGAGTTTTCTACGGATGGTACATTCTTGCAGTTATATTGCTTACAGGTTTTTTTGCGGGGCCAACTAGCCAAGTTTTTGTCGGTTTACTTGTAGAACCAATAAATGAAGCGACAGGCTGGTCCAAAACATCAATAGCGTTTTCAGTTACGGCTGGAGGAATACTAGCAGGTGTTACAGCCCCATTTATAGGGTTTTTAGCTGACCGATATAGCCCCAGAGTGCTTATGACTCTGGGATCGGGGTGGATGGCATTGTCCTTTTTCGTTATTGCTGCTTCACCTAATGTATTTTTTTTAATTGCTGGGTATGCATCCTCTAGAGGTATTGCGCAGAATTTGATAGCGGGAATCGTACCAAGAGTTATGGTTGTTAATTGGTTTCGTAGGATGCGGGGCAGAGCCATTGGGCTTACAGGAACCGCCCATCCCGTAGGAACCTTTGCATTGGCTCCAGCAGCATTATTGATAATTGATGCAGGTCTTACGTGGCGTTGGGTATGGGTACTATTTGGTATTGCAATTTTGATTCTTCTTGTCGTACCAAATGCGCTAATTTTACGCAGGACACCTGAAGAAATGGGATTGCTCCCTGATGGAGATAAAGTAATTTCCTCCACAGAAGCGGAAGAGCGGACTGCAAGAGAATTAGCAGACTCTTGGACCTTTAAAGAAGCGATTCGAACACCAGCGTTGGGGTTGATTTTGGCATCAATAATTTTGACAAATTATGGTGGTGGTGGTCTTCCTTTCCACATGCCTCAATACTATGAGCAGCAAGGCTTAGCTCCAGGCATTGCAGTAGCTGCAGTTAGCATGTTTGCAATATCAGGCGCCTTTGCGAATACTTTATGGGGATTCTTGGCAGAGCACATTTCTGAACGTATATTAGGTATCTTCACAATGCTTCTAGGAGTCGTTTTAGCTTTTGGGTTTCAATTTGTTTCACACCCTGTTGCAGCGGTTGCATATGGTTCAATCTTAGGTATTGCTGCACGTGGAGAGGGTTCTATTTTAATGCTTTTGATTGCGAATTATTACGGACGGAGATCGTACGGAGCTATATCTGGAGTTGTACAAACAGCTTTACTTGTCGGGTTAGCCTTAGGCCCATATTTCATGGCCCTGCTGCGCGAGCAGACTGGTTCATATACGATGGTTTTTTATAGTTCTATGGTTACTTTTTCATTGGCAGCATTGCTGCTGGCATTGGCAAAAAAACCTGTTAAGCGTGACGTAGAGGGAATTAATAATAATGAGCGGGGGAATTATGGCATCTGAAAACGATATCAATGAATTGAAGAGGCAAGTTGCTGAAAGTTCGCATGTATTGGATCACCAGGGGTTAGTTGATTTTCATGGCCACATTAGCGCAAGGGTCCCAGGTACCAATACTTTGTACATCAAGCCTGTTCTAAGGGCACATAATCAGATTAAGGCGGAAGATATTGTTGGGGTAGACATTGACGAATACCTTGCAGTAGGAGATGCCCAGTGGGTTCCTGATGATCAAAAAGGTAGAGTTATTGACGCACCTGTTCCCCCTCGGGAAACTGCCTTACATGCTGCAATCATGCGAGAACGCCCAGATGTAAATTCTGTAGTCCATACGCATCAATTAGTTGCTACAGGTATTGGAGCTGGTAATGTACCTATCAAGGCTTTGTATAATCAGGCTGTACCATTTGCACCTGAGACACCAATTTTTGAGAAACCGGATTTAATTACGACTACTGAGCTTGGTCAGCAAGTAGCTCAAACTTTGGGTGATCGAGGAGCAGCTCTTTTGCGCGGCCATGGTGTTGTAGTGGTAGGAGGGTCTATGGACGAATCTGTTTCAAATACTATTTACTTAGAGCGCGCTGCCATGATTCAAGTAATTGCAGCAATTGTAGGCAATCCGACTCCTCTAACTGAGGAATACGTAGCTCGTTTTGGTCCTGATTGGTCTAAACGCGCTTCACATGCTTATGAATACTTTAAATCCTTAGTGCCTAGTCTTAAGTCTTAAGGCTAGCTTTTGCTGCGTAATGCTTCCATATGCCACCAGGCTTACGCGGCGTTGCAGCCAATTCTGGGTTTAAATGCTCAGCTTCGGCCATAGTGCGCATATTCGCTACAAAATCCATTTGCTGATCTTTAGTCAAAGATTGATGGTTAGAACCTACTGCACAGTATGCTAAGTAATTCATTCGGGCTTGCTCTTCCAGATGTAGCATACTTACCATGGCGTCTTCCATATCAGCGCCAGCAGTTGCAGCTCCGTGCCCTTGCAATAGAATCGCGCTATGCTCACCCATGATTTGCGATACTTCGAGTCCATCCTTTTCATTAATGATTAGTCGTGGACTCTCAAACATTGGAATTGGTTTGCTGAACAGTGGCATTCCTTCAATGCACATTGCTTGTAACTGCGCCTCTAGAACACTCATTAGAACAGTGTATCTGGGATGAACGTGAACGATTGAATTTATTTCCGGGCGATCACGAAGTAGGCATGAGTGCATTTTTACTTCATTAGGCAGATTATTTTCTTTTGGGCCACCAACTTTGTAACCATCAACATTTACGATAACCATATGACCGGGGTATGTTTGGGAGAGTGAAGGGCCGAGGGCTTTTATAATAAACTGGTCAGGATTTTCCGGTAATCGTAGGCTGACATGTCCTCTTTCAATGGTGGATGCGTCTGCAAGTCCCATTTCATAGAGCATCCTACTTGCAAGCGCCACTTCATTTATCAATTCATCTAGATTTTTTGTCATTATTCACGTCCATTATTGAGCCTGTTGAATTTTAGGCATCTGTCGATGCCATTTAGTGACACTCTGGTAAGCTTGGCCTGCTTGTAAAGCTTTACTATCTTCGAAGGCTGCGCTTCCTAGCATAAGTCCAATTGGTAGGCCTTCAGCAGAAAAGCCGCAGGGTATCGAAATCGCAGGGGTACGACTCAGGTTGAATATTCTTGTGAGTCGTAAAAAAGCATCTCGTACTGCTATATTTGAATTGCCTAACGTTAATACTTCAGCTTGCTGTACTGGGGCAGGTGCTGCGACGGTTGGCATAGCAAGGATATCGACTTTTTCGTATATTTTCGCTAATGCACTTGCGTATTTAAGTCGCGCTCGCTGTGCATGTGCATATGTAGTTGCAGAAATGAACATTCCGGATTCAAATCGCCTGCGGACTGATTGATCCATTTCACTGCCATGCTCAATTACTCGATTACGATGTGCCATGGCAGCTTCGGCCGTAGTGATACTCACTGCAATCAACGGCGTCCAATCTAGTTCTGGAATCGAAACTTCGACTATTTCAGCACCCAAATCTTCTAAAACTTTTATAGCCGTTGAAACAGACGAAGCAGTTTCTGGATCAATCGGATCCCAAACATATTCCTTGGGCACTCCAATTTTGAATTCTTTTACTCCGTTGTGCAGCGAACTGGTGTAGTCAACAGTGGTATGTGGCTTTGAGAACGGGTCTTTGGGGTCATGCTGAGCCAAAACATTCAAGCATATTGCTAGGTCTTCTACGGTACGAGCCATTGGCCCAGCAGTATCTAGGGAGTGGGATAGCGGGGTGATTCCAAAGCGGCTAATTAACCCAAAAGTGGGCTTGATTCCTGAAATCCCGCATAGCGATGATGGAATACGAATAGAACCACCAGTGTCTGAACCCAATCCCATGGGGAAAAATCCTGCTGCAATACCGGCACCTGTCCCGCTTGACGAACCGCCAGGCATACGATCAATTTTCCAAGGATTGTTGGGCATGCCATATGTTGCATTGCGTCCTGTAGGATCGAAGGCAAGTTCTACAGTATTTGTTTTGCCTAGTACTACACCTCCAGACTGTTTGATAAGCCTCACTGACGTTGCATCTTCTTTTGGTACAAATGCAGCATCAAGTGCACTACCTGACGTGGTGATGGAATTTTTTTCCCAAAAAATATCTTTAATCCCAAATGGAACGCCGTGCAATGGGCCGAGAGATTTACCAGATGCAAGTAAAGAATCTGCTTTTCTTGCTTCTTCAATGGCTTGCTCCGTCGTGCGAGTTATGAAAGCACCTATAGAGGATTCATACTCGTCAGCATGTGTGATAAATGCACTAACAACTTCCTCAGAGGAAAATGCCTTTTTTACGATGCCATTTGCGATTTCCGAGCTTGAGGCTTCGATGATGGAGTTCATTACACCCCCCCTATGGCATGCTCGATGGGTATTTCCGTTACATCAATTTGCTGTAACGCTTCTATCCTTTGCAGCATTAGTTCTACTTCAGGCATAAGAATTGCAAGGTGTTCAGTTGAGACATTTAGCCCCACAGAACGTGCCCAAGCAGCGAATTCTTCAAGTGATAAATTTTTAGACATAGAGAAATATAACTCCTTAATAATAAAAATAGACTTGACCATTGGGAGAAAATGGCTTACATATGTTTCCTATGGATATCCCCTTCAAGGCAATAGTTTTTGATTTCGATGGATTAATTGTAGAGACCGAGGAGCCCATTTTTGAATCCTATTCTGCAATTTTTGCTGAATTTGGTCTCGAATTAACACTTAAAGTCTGGGCCAACGTAATTGGTGGCACGGGCCATCGAGATGTTCTTTTTGATTACCTTGAACTTCAACTTGGCCGCAAGGTTAACCGAGAAATGATTAGAGCGCGAGCCCGGAATCATCACCATAATCAGACTGATAAGTTACCAGCTAGAGATGGAGTTGCGGATCTTATAGTAGAAGCGTCAGAATTTGGATTGCAATTGGGAGTTGCATCAAGTTCTACACTTCCTTGGGTCAAAGGTCATTTGGAGCGTCTAGGGTTATTAAAATACTTTAATGTACTGTGCACTCGTGAGGACGTAGAATTGTCTAAGCCGGATCCTGAATTATATCTACTTGCTTCAAAATTATTAGAGGTTTCTTCCGATAAGATATTCGCTATTGAGGATTCTCCCAATGGTGTAAAAGCTGCTCAGGCTGCAGGGATTTGCTGTGTTGCTGTTCCTAATCCGATTACTAGGAACATGGACTTGAGCTTTGCAGATGTTATTATCGACTCTCTTTCAGGGGTCACCTTAGAAGAGATTATGCAAGAATTGTAATCATTCGGTAGAGCGAATTAGGCTAATTTCGATACAGAAGTATTTAACGAGGGCATATTTATAAGATAAACATGAAACATTTATCTTTTGCTATTTTAGTACTCCTCCTCCTTGTCCTAGCGAGTTGCGGAGACAGCGAGACCGGTATCAATGCTGCTCCTGAGGGCGGTTATGCAGATAAGAATTCTGAAGTTGTGGATATATCTAAATCTGAGCTAATACCAGAACCTGAAAAAGCAACAGCATACTTATCCACTGGATTCTGGAATAAACCCATGGTTCCTGTCGCTGAAGAATGCACTGGCGATTTTTATTTCACTCATAGCTTAGTGAATATAGAAGATATTGAGTCGATTGGGGTTAGCCCAGGGAGTCATATTGCGCCTCATGACCATATGGCATATTGGTCGACGGGGCACGTTGAAAATGTATTCCACGCTAATGGGGAACACCAAGCTTCAAGGAAAGTACAAATATATAGCCCTGCAGATATTTTTTATATCCACATGAGCATCAATGCGAAAAAAGAATGGGGCGGTTATCTCTACACCTGTGATGGACATGCAATCATGTTAGGCCATGTAGCTGAACCGTCTGATGAACTATATTTTATTTTATCTCAAAATAGCCCGGAGCCTAGCTGTGCTGAAGATTCGTGCAGGTGGGATTTTCCAACGTTTATACCTTCAGGTACCCCCTTATTTAAATCAAGTGGTTTCAGCGGAGGGTTTGATTTCGGACTTCTATTGGCAGGGTTAACTGCTGCGGAACTTCAACAACAACCAGGATACGGGTACTCAATAACGCCTTGGAGAACCGGGGGTTCAGGTAAAGCTGTTTGTCCTCTAGAATATTTTCAAGAACCATTGCGATCAGAATATAAAAAATTCCTAGGTGATTTTAATTGTGGGCCTTTTAATCAAGATGTTCCTGGAACAGCTATGGGATTTTGGCTTGATTCGCCTTCCCCAGACCATTTCCCTGGATTTCACCTGAGGGGGCAATGGGAGGTAAATGAGTGGCAGACAATTTGGTTGTTTCGAGATTTTCGAAAAACTAAAAACAGTCGATTCAATATTGCAATTGGGGCGAATATGTTTGGTTTAGACCCAGGTCCTCAAAACGAACATAGTTATGTTGCAGCTAATGACGGTTTTAAAAACCGTGCTTGGGATGATATCAAGCCAGGCAGTCTCTATTGCATTGAACTAAGTGTTAGAGAAAACATGTTTGTTGTCTCTGAAGATGTACAAAATATTTTAATGCTAGAACTTTCTGAAGATGCGCAACAATTAACAGTTGAAGGCCGACAAACAAGCGAATGTAGTAAAGGTCCGTGGCGATTCCAAGGCATGGAACGTACTTTTTATCGGTAAATGATCAAAAATTGAATTACTTCAGAGATAATCTGCGTATAAGTTTATTTATGACTGCTCTTGTGGCCGAACCTCTAAACTTATATCTAGGGCTTTAACTGAATGCGTGATCGATCCAGTAGAGAGTAGGTCTACACCTGTTTCGGCTACTTCTCGGACATTATCGATAGTTATTCCGCCTGATGCCTCGGTCAGAGCTTTACCTTTGCAGATTTCTACAGCTTCGTGCATTTGCTCAGCTGTCATGTTGTCGAACAATATGATATCAGCGCCTGCTTCAACTGCTTCCTTGACTTGTTCTAGAGTATCGCACTCTACTTCTATTCGAATAGTATGCGCTGCATCTACTTTCGCTCGTTGAATCAACTGAGTCATAGCTTCGCCACGTGTAGCCATCGCAGC
>Ga0114933_10000476_pt1 | contig 49042 bp, 86 predicted proteins | sample 4SBtaG_FD_89691 | JGI IMG/M metagenome (GOLD analysis project Ga0114933, IMG submission 89691) | Deep subsurface microbial communities from Kolumbo volcano to uncover new lineages of life (NeLLi) - 4SBTROV12_W25 metaG | ecosystem: Environmental > Aquatic > Marine > Volcanic | place: Kolumbo... | reverse complement strand
TTTATCATTTACCATTGCTACATAAGGTAAACCATTTAAAGAATCAATTCTTTTAGGACCATTAGCTGTATTAACCATAGTATCCCCTGCAAAACACATAAGCATGTCCATCGTAAATTTGAACGGGTATGATGGATCTTTTTTAATATCCTGTGTGCTAATAGCATTACAGTTATATAAAGCAGGAGTTAACTTTTTCTTATGTATAATGTCTGTACCTTGTGCAAAAAGCCCACGACCCGGAGGTAGTAACTTCATTGTCCATATTCTATCGTACATTTGCTGCGCAGAATATTGTGCTTTTTGCGGATTCCATTCGAGTCTATGGCTTTCTATCCATTCTTTTTGAATGTTATAAGTTCCTTCAACTACTCTACGTACGGTTTCCCACCAACGTTCGTTATTTCCATTTTCTTTTATTCGTGAATAAGTTCTAGCAAAAACGAGTTCTCCGAGTCCGTTAAATCCAAATGGTGCTTTTCTTCGTTTATATTTATCAATAAAATTATCTGATATTTTAAATTCCATTATTATACTCCTATAAGCATAGTAAGCAAGCCCACTAAGCCGCCAGTTAAGGCTCCTATTATTTTTATTCCTCTAAGAGAATTATTTGAAATACTTCTCACAGTATGTTCCAATGAATCAATATCATATTGCATCATTTGGGATTCCATAAGAGAATGTATTAACTCTTTTATTTCTTGTTCACTTGTTACCTTATTCACAATAGATTTATATAGTACTTGTCTTTTCTTAGGAGAAACAAACAAGTATGTAAACCAATGTGAATCTAATATCTTATTAAATAACTTTAGCTGATCACTGCCTTTATCCGCACTTGTAAATGAATCAAAGATTAACTGAGATACATGCGAAGAAGATTCTTTAACTATCTGTTTTCTATGTTTATATATTAAACCAGGAGTAAAAGGCAAGGTTCTGCCAAATAAGATAATAGGTCTAGAGGGTTTAAATAACATTTCAATTGCTAAAATGTTAGTTCCCCAGCCTATAAGTAAACCTACTAAGGGAATTATCCAATTCAAGTTGCAACTTTCGTATATTTACGAAGCACAGCCTTAGTGTTTTCTTGAAACATAGTAGATTCTAATAACCAACTATTATAACTTGGATCATTATTGTCTACATATTCTATACTTTTATTACGGTACTTACCAAACATATATAGAACATCGCCATTATCGTTTTTTCTAAACTTATGAGCCAGGTCTAATTCATTCGGATCTTTTACAGCATCATATAAGTCAGACATATTATACTTAGAACATTGTGCATCGTGTATGTCTTGCATAGCAGCAACATCCTCTGTATATACTTTATTTGTATAAAAAGATAAAGCACCCTTTAACGTTCGGGGTTCCTGTTTAATATAAACTTCTTTTAAATCAATAACCTTATCTAAGGATATATTTAAAGTCATGCCTTCTCTTTTAAAATGCTCAACAAGTATAGGTAAATCAAAGCCTTTTAAATTGTAACCAACTAATTTATTACCATCTAATATTTGAAAAAGAGTATCCGCAATATCTGCAAAATTTGATTCATCTTCTAACATAGAATTAGTTAACCCATGTACAGCTGTCGCTCCCTCTGTTATTTCTTTTCCTGGATTTAATAAAATGCTTACATTTTTTGTAGCATTAGTTTGATCTTTTTGTATCAGATTAATTTTTACAATTCGATCTTCAGTGATACTTAATCCAGTAGTATCTACATCTATAAATATTGTATTCATTTATGCCCTTTCTATATGTAAACTAACTTTATTATCTAATATTCCATTAGACAATAAGTCAGAGATTTCTTGTGCAAGTAAGATTGTTAGTTGAGAATGTAATTCAGAATAATCTATACCACTCTTATTACTTAGTACTTTTAGTATACGAGAGTGATAAATACTATTTAAATTAATAATTCTTGGTAACCAGTAATCTACTAATAATTTACCCCGAATAACATATTCATTTATTATTTCCCACTCAACAGGTAACATCACGTCTATGTTTAGAAATGAATCAATACCGTGTTTTGTTATATAATCATCAGGATCAAGTCCTGAAGGTAATTGCATTAATTTTAAAGTCTTACCAGTGAGTTCTTCATACTTACTATACATTTTTCTTGTTGCTTTATTTCCGCCGTCATCCGCGTCTAAACAACCTACAACTAAATCAAAATCTTTAATTAATTCAATATGTTCATTTGTAAAGGACGTACCAGAGATAGCAACAACAGCCCTGATACCATTATTAGATAAGGATACAGCGTCTGCTTGTCCTTCTACTAAATACAGTATCTTACTGTTGTCACGGTCTAAAGCCCGTCTAGCTCTATGGACATTATATAAAAGATTTCTTTTTTTAAAAATAGGAGAACTACTGCTATTCACATATTTCCTAGTGGTTCCCGCTGAATAGTTAACAGCTCTTGCAGTAAAGCCTACAGGTCTACCTGCTTTATCATGTATAGTAAAGAATACTCTTTTCTCCGCAAAGTATGGTTGGTATTGTGTTTTTGATACTATACCGACTGTTTTTAATACTTTTTCGGAATACTTAGTTCTTAAATAAGTGACTAACTGATCATAATCAGCTATCCCTCCAATATTAAACTCTTTTAATATAGAAGTGTTCCAGCCTCTTTTATCACAGTATTCTTTAACTACGTCAGGTGATAGATGATTTGCTATTTCGCGTGTAGCAGAATATAAATCATCTTTAAACTTTTCACTAGTTGACTTTGGGGCAAGATTGACTTCAGGAAAAGGAAGATCTAACACATCAGATAAGTGACGTACAGTTACATCATAAAATCCAGATTCATTTGCTTTAGGGTAACCATGGATTGCTGAAGCTAATTCAAAAATAGCTCCACCTTCACCGCAAGCAAAACAATTCCATACTGGATCACCGCTATTTCCTGTTCCTAGTATAAAAGGATGATTACTTTTATGCTCTTTTATAGGGCATTTTCCTGTCCTACCTGGTACTAATTTAATACCGTAAGTTTCTAGATACTGTGGCAATTTAGCCAAGTAGCTATCTAGAGTATTATTTGACATAATTACTCCTTTATTAATTTATCGAATATATCGTCTGGTAATTGAGATTTGTCTTCTAATGAAATCAGAAGATCCATAAAAACATCCTCTCTATCTATGTCTAATTTATTAGCTAATTTTTCAACTAATACAATTAAAGGTAATTGTTCACTCTCAGAATGAGCATTATACTTAGAAAGAGTAGGACATTCTTCTAATGAGAAGGTAGCTATATTAGTAACTTTCAGACAATATCTAATTGTCTTTTCAGAGACATCTATGATATTAGATAATTGTCTTATAGTTGGCTCAACTTGCTTAGTAGCTAACCACTTTGCTTTTGTTCTAGAGATTGTATAAGCTAAGTGTTGTAAGTATACAGAGCCCTGTCTTATATCAAACGCATTAGACATTATATATCTTTGCATCTTAGTACGGACATCTCTATAATAATAAGTTATCATTTTAGAGCCTTTTGTTTCATCCCATGTGTCTAGCTTTTTAATAAAAGTTATAACAGCTATCTGCATTAAATCAATAGGCTCAATCTTGTCTCCGCCTTTCATACTATTTAATACGTTAATAGCTATATTAGCAAAAATGGTTATATTATAAGAAACTAGAGTATCCAAGGCTAGCTTTTTCTCCCTAGAAGTGCCTGACCTGTACTCAGAAATTAGTTCTCGTTCGTGCTCGGCACTAAGGTGACTTCGTCCTTGTGAAACTTCCTTGATATATCTATCAAGTGCGATGATATTGTTCTTTGATATGTTTGAGGTTTTTATTGTAGTATCTCCAAGCAAGTAATGTTATGTCATACATAATAATATAATACACTTTATATATACAAAACAATTGATATTTATTTAAAGTTCAAATAAACCAGAGTCTGCTTTTGAAAGAGAAGACATACCAACACTAGCATCTACTTTAAGTCCAACATCTATTTTATCATAAACATTAACTTGCATAATATCTTGTATTGCTTTTCCAGCTTCTTCTAAATCATTTTCAGGAACCTCTACTATATTTTCATCGTGAATGACTAGCAAAGTATGCCAGTTCTTTTTATTAGAAAGTTCATTTAATTCAACTAAACTCTCTTTTACTATTTGTGCACCAAGTCCCTGAATAAGCATATTAATAGCACTCAAAGATTCGGCTCCTTGTTTAAGTACATGACGTATTCGTCCGTAGTTATTGACTAATCTACCATGGTTTTTAATCTCATATTTCTGTTCTTCAAACCATTTCTTAAGAGCAGGATATGCATTAAAAAAGGCATTTATATATCCTTCACATTCAGTATTAGTTTTATCTAAGCCCATACTAAGGAAGGTGCGTTGAAGACCTTCGGCTGAACCACCATATAAAGTTAAAAAGTTAACAGTTTTAGCAATAGTTCTAGCTTCTTTAGCCTTCTTCTTATTCTTCTCTTTAGGAGAATCAGATAAAGTCTTCCATTCGTCTGGAGTAATGCCCAGGATAGAAGAAGCAGTTACTACGTGCATGTCTCCATTAGGATCATCTGGATCTATTTCTCTTTTAAGAAATACATCATATAGTTCCTGACATCCGGATACAGCTGCAGCTAAGTATAACTCCATATTACGGTAATCTGCAGCAATAAACTTCATACCCTTTCTAGGTATATAGAGTCTACGCAAATCATAAGTATATGTTTTAGTGACATGGTTACATCTAATGCAAGTATATCTACTTAATGTATTGTCTGCCTTAAATACTCCATCTAAAGCACCATTATCATCTTTAAATGCGCATTCACAAGCCTCACACTTCATAGGTGCTGCTGGAATTGCTCTAGGTATATTCTGAAGATTAGGATTATTTGAGCTCATTCGACCAGAAGTAGTTCCAATACTTTTAATATTCGCATGAATAGTCCAGTCATCTTCTTCGTTTTTAGATTTCAAAGAGTTAATAGCGTCAATATAAGTACTTTTAACTTTGTTTAAATGCTTATATTTAATAATAAGTGTTAAATAGTTTTGCAACTTTATAGGTTCCCATTTACCTGGAACTTTATAAGGCTCTTTAGTAGAAGCATCTATGTTTTTATTTTTAAATAAATTCCAATAGCGCCCATAACCTACTCCAAGTATACGTAATGTACGTTCTTGTACATTTAATTCACCAAATTTAGCATTAAACCTATCTACGAAGGTTGAGTCTAAAATTGAATCTAATAATTCTAATAACTTTGAATTAGAACTAATATTAGAAACTGCAGTAGATATTCTAAATATATCAGCTTGAGTTTTCTTAATATCTTCTTCAACAGCTTTTTCTAGCTCAATAAGATAATCATTATCTACTTTAATTCCCCTAGCATGCGCATCTGCTAATGCTTTAATTGTCTTTAGTTCATAAGGATATATTCTACTTAATAACTTATCTCCTGTATAACTCTTAGACTCTTTACCAACTAGTGGAGCTACTTTATTGAATAATATTAAACAATTTATAGCATCATCTGCAGCATATTGCAAGGCGTCTCTAGGTGCAACATCTTCAAACGTATTAACGTCTGCACCTTCAAGTACTCCCTTAAACTTCTTAGGTATAATATTAAAATGTAAATACATTTGATGCTTTAAACCTAACATTGGATTTTCATTATGTAAATAAGTCATAAGCATTGAATCATGTGTCCATATATCTTTATCAGTATCTAATTTAAATATATCTATACCCATTCGTTTCAAGGCAGAATAATCATAATATAAATTATGCCATATTGTTTGCTTAGTGGGATCTTGTACAATCCGCTCAATAACAGGTTTTACCTTTTTCCAAGCTAATTGCTTATATCTTAGCTTCCCTGGGGACTTGTGTCCAAACGGTATGTAATAACCTACCTTATCTGTCACAGCTAATGAAACTCCTACAACTTTGAAAGAACTACCCCACGTATGAAGAGAATTAGTTTCAGTATCCATTCCTATAAATTTATATTTATTTATTATTCGTTCCATTTCCTCAAGCTTATACAAAGTATCAACTAAGATATATTGTCGTTCAGTAGAGTTTACAGAATCTAAAGTTGCTGGCTTGGTCACAGTTTCATATAAAGTAGTATGCTTTGAGAAAAACATACCTAATCCTTTAAAGTGAGCCTCCACAGTAGGGACAGTAGCAGTAGATGTTTTAGAAACAATTGGATTTAACATAAAGTAACACCATCTCATCTTACCCATTATAAAGTATTGAAACGGCTTACCCATAGGCTGTGAATTTCTTGTTTTATTATCTATGAGACTCTTTGAAGCATCTTTACCAAGAAAGACTAATACAACAGGATTAACCATTTTTAATTCTTGTAATAAGTATCTAGAGCAGTTTTTATACTCTAAGGTTTTCGCTTTTTCTGCATCGTTTCCGGTACACTTAACTGCATAAGTAAAGGTACAATCACGTTCAGTAAGACTTGTATATCTTTTTAAATAAGTAGAAAAGATAGTTCTAAAGGGACCAGAACAAGCAGTTGAGTTTTTATGTTCTTCCATAAAAGTTTGTTGTCCTACTACGAGTAGGCGGCCTGTCCCATCAGAGGAAACAGGAAACAAGAAACTCTTCCTTAGTTCTGGAGCATAATGACATAAATTACATTCTTTTGATTGTAGTTTAGACTGTGCTGTACGTAACTTAGAAGAGTCTTTAATTTGCATATCTGAAATATTCATGATTTTTGACATGTTATAAAATCCTTTCTAATTAATTTAGTAATTTAACGCGAGACTCATGTCCCGGTGCTCGGTTGCTCTTCTTTGAGTAATCGATCTTATCTTCTCCCTGAGAAGTAAGAGAGATTACTCAAATAAGAAGCATCGAGACAAGGGACCTTGAGTGAGTCGATAAAATTACATAGCATTGTTATTTTCATTCATCTGTAAAGCAGCAAGTGTTTTAAGATCATAACGAGTATCATCTATGATTTTCTGAATATCAGCTAATTCATATCTAATATCTGCTCTTTCGTTATAACCATCGGCCCATCTAACCTTCATAAAAAGTTGATGGAAGTTTATATTTATTTTAATAAGGAGAGTAAGAGCTTCTGCTATATCTACGGTAGCTTGTTGTCTACATTTTTCTATATCAGACTGAACAGCTCCTCCAATTTCAAGGAGGAGCTGCCCAATTTCGCCCTTACGCCTAGTAGGTCTAGTGAACATTTCAGCGTAAGACATATCAACTAGTCCTTAGGTTGCCATTTATGCCAACCTTTTGATTGGTTATCCCAAGAACCATCTGGATTTTTCCGTTTAGGAAATAAACCAGAACCATCCTTTAAGGCACCATAACTAAGAGCTGCGCCGCATTTGGTGCATTTCTTTTCATGATATGAATTACCTTCTACATCACGCACGACGTACCGAGTCTCGTTGCTTCCGCAAGCTCCACAAGGTTCATCTGCAAATATTTCCTCGAATTTAGCAATTCCAGCAAATATCTCTTTTTGTCCACTACCTTCTATAACTGCTTCCAGCTTTCCGGCTTTATATACTACTTTCATTTATAACCTCCTATAGGTTGTTTATTTTAGCGTAATATGCAATGAGAATACCGTCGTAATCTCCCTTTTGTTTGATAGAAGGAAACAATTGCTTCCCTTTATCATGGGACGCTTGTTTTAAGGCAGGAGCCCCCTTTACTCCTTTCGGGAGTAAATTTCTTTGCCACTCTTTTGAATCAATGTACATATAAGGTAACTCAAGTTGCTCTATAGTACATAGAGTAGCTTCTAAGGCGCGTAGCGCCGATACAGTTGCTTTAAATCTGCCCGGGTTAACCATAGGTCGCTCCAGGATTATTAGACAATTAGTATCTTTAAATTCTTTTAATATATCTTCCAACTCAGTTACTTGGATACGGGTTATATTTTGTTTAGCTTTTGTATAACTCTGTTCCTTCTTCACAGGTGTAGGAAGCTGAACAGAGGAAGTATCAGTAATAATACCAATACTACCTGTAACACCATTATCAATACCTATATAAGTTTTCATTTAATTTCCTTAAAATAATCAGTGCCTCTAGTTTCCTAGAGGCACTGATTTAAGAATTAGAAGCTTATTTCTAATCCTAAATTAAAGTGTCTAGGAGTTCCTAGAAATACTTCTGCATTATGTGCAGCATGTACTTTATCACCATAACTATTGTACTTACTATTATCAGTAGCATCTTGTACGTATACACTATTTAGCGCATTAAACATGTGACCCGAAAGCTTCATGTCTAATCCTTTAAAAGGTAAATCGTAACTTAGATGTATATCTACTTTTGAGTAATCAGGAGCTTTCCATACTTGTTCAGTATCGGCATCTTCTGAGTTACCACTATACTCTCTACTATCTGGACTCCAATTTGCATAATTATTAGCATATTGGTTATACAATGTTTGTATTTGTAATCCTTTAATAGGAGTTAGTGTAGTACCTAGTACAAATGAAGTTTGAGGCATATCACCCACATATAATCCATCAAGAGCATAATCATATGAAGTTGATACCTGTCCTACGACATTACCATTTTCATCATAATCCATTTCTTGATAATCACCCGAAGCGTCACCTACAAATCTCCAGTCACCTAATCCAAGTGCTGCGTCTAGACGTACCATTGAATGCACTTCATACGAAGCTTCCATTTCAAATCCTACGTGTCTTTGATTAACACCAGTTAAATAGATGATATCAGTGTCGCCACTATCACCTTCACCAGTATTAACAGCTTTGGTTAAGTTTCTATCTTTCCAATCTGTACTATATACATTAGTTTTAACTGCTAACTTTTCACTGTTATAGTTAATACCTGTTTCTAGACTCTGAAACTTTTCATTAGCCGGATCTGAAGCAACAGTTCCATCATAATAAATTACATTATCTAAAATAGGTGGTTTTTCGACTAAGCCAAAATTACCAAACACATTAAGATTATCATTCAATGCATACATAGCACCACCCTTAAACTGAGTAGCAGTAATAGCATCTGCAGTAATCTTTTTGTTCTCTACACTAAAGTGATCTTGATACGAGTATTCAATGGATGAAAATCCAGCCATACCGTATAAATTAAGATTATCTAAAGTATAGTTAGCTTGAATAAATGTACCTAACCAGTCAACCGTTGTACTATTATGATATGCAATGATATCTCCTAGTCCAACTCGCTTACCATCAGCGTAGTTAGCGTCAGCATAATCCATGTAGTAATCACCGCCCATTAAATCACGTACTTCACGTGCGTGTTCAATACTTGCAGTTCTCCAATCAATACCTAATTGAATCTTCAAGTCACTACTAACATCGTAGTTTAACTTTGAGATTAATCCATAAGTATCTTGTCGGTTAATACTATTTCTTAGTATACCAACTGATTGATTATTACCTTCTCCATGGGTACGAACTAAAGCACTTTTATCCACATATACTGTATCTTGATCACCTGAATTGTAATCAATCAAAGTATTCCAATCTCTAGTCCAAGGACCTTTACCGTAGTAGAACTTGTAATCCTCACCACCTAGGGTGCCATCAGCATCCATAGTAGGAATTTTACCATAAGTACCTGTACCACCACCTGAACCACCAGACCAATACAACACAGAACTAAGTCTTGTTTTATCGTTGATAGTGAAGAAGTGATTTAAGTTAACTAGAGGTTTGTGAAAGAAGTTCTCTCGCTCATTAATGAAGTTAGGATCATATCGGTCAGTTATATTAGCACCATACATGTACCAATATTGCTTACCTTTATAACTTTCATCTACTGGAGACCAGTTTTGATTAAAGTATTGTCCCACTTCTTTAAATTTACCATTTTCAGCAATAGCTTCTTCATCATATCCATCTACAGAAGCAGCGAAATCATGATCATAAGCACCTATATTTTGTTTATATAAGTTTTGGCCATGCCTCTGAGGGGCACCAATTGCATATAATGCAAATCGATGATTCTCATTCATTTGGTAACTTCCACCAAAGTAATAAGCCCATGCATCTGTCCATGTTTTATCGATGATACCATCGCCTACTTTACGTACAACAGTAGCACTTAAAGCTACTTTGTCATTGATTAAACCACTGTGAGCCGATACGGTCATTTTCTTGAAATTACCCGCACCACCTTCAGTCTTAATCTTACCGCCCTTTTCATGAGAAGCAGGATCAGTGATGATATTCATAGTACCACCAATTGAAGGAGTTGCTAAATTCACAGCTGATAATCCTCTTTGTACTTCTATTGAGGAGGTTGCATCACCAACACCGTCCCAATTAGACCAATATACCCATCCGTTCTCCATATCATTCTGGGGAACACCATTGATCATAACTGATACGTTACGTTGGTTAAATCCACGAATATTAATCCGTGCATCCCCTGCTCCTCCACCCTGTTGAGTTGCATATACTGATGGTGTAGTATTCAGAATCATTGGAATGTCTTGAGAACCAAGACGTACTTCCATTTCTTCCTTTGTGACCAAAGTACTAGCAACGGGTGTAGTGGCATCAGTTCTTGAAGCTAATACTTCAATATCTGATAATCCAATAGCAGTTTGTTTTAATACAAAGTCAATAGATACATCTTCTGTTCCTGCGTCTACTATTTGGGTTTGCGTAGCAAACCCCATCATAGACACTGATAAAACAAAAGATTCACTAGGGACATTTAAGACAAAAAGTCCATCCGCATCAGCAGCTGTACCTATGTCTGTATCCTCAATAAAAATATTAGCCCCGACTAAAGGACTACTATTACCTTTTACACTCCCTATAACATCTCGTGAATATAAAGATCCGATAGTTATAGATAAGGATAAAAGAAAAATAAGAAGTTTATTCATTAATAATCATTTCCTTATTTACTTAAGGCACTTTAAGGGGTGCCAGATACCCTTTAATAACCACTATTCACATATTATACAGTAGCTAAATCTGTTTGCTCTAAGAAATCTTCAAATAAGTCTTTTTCCATCAAAGCACTGTACACTGTGCCGGGTTTTGCTCCACGTATCTTATGCTCTGTGCCATCTTTGTCAGTGTAGACACATGAAGAGTGTCCACCAACTAAAGGGCCCGCTAAAGAGCCATCTAGGCTCATAGCGACCAATTCGTATTCTTTATTAAATCCTTGATCATGGAAGAAATATGTTTCTAGAATATCTCCATCACGTAACCCAGAATACTTAGCTTTAGTAACTTTAAGATTCATCTTATAAGCTACACTTTCATCTTTTATCACTAGATCTTCTTTAACATTCTTCCTACTCATAGTAATATTAAGTATATTATTATGTTTAAGAGCATTTCCACCACTCATTCCTTGGTAAGCCATAATCCCACTCATTTGAATTCTTTGTTGGGCAATTATAATAAAGGCGGTTCCATATTTACGAAATGCTAATTGTACTCTAGGAAACCATTCACTAAGTGCTCGAGGTTTTAATGCTATATTAGCATCATCTATATCTCTTGCTACTCCAGGTTTACCCTTAGAGCCTTTCTTATGTAATGAAGCTCTTGCAGCAGCAGCATCTAATGAATCGAGTACTACAGCATCAAGAACACCTTCTTTAACAATATTCTCTATTGAATTTAAGCCATCCTCAAGAGTATCAGGTTGAACTAATATTAATTCTTCTGTATTTACTCCTAATGTTTGAGCCCATTTTTCATCAAAAGTACCTTCATAGTTGACAAACATAACTGTTTTATCTTGTCGTTGGTAAGCCGCTACTAGCATTAATGCAGTACTTGTTTTACCTACTGAAGGAGCTCCTGTAAAAGTAATAGTTCCTCCCTTAGGTAGGCCTCCATTACTCCATTTATCAAATAAAGGATAATCTAAAGGCTGTTGTTGAATGCTTCTGAATGTCTCAGGTAAATCATCAACTGTTCCAAAGATCATTTCTGATCCCTTATTTTCAGCTTTCTTTTGTTCTTTCTTCATTAATGCCTTAATAGCATCTAATCTTTCTTGTTTATCCATTTGTTCTAACCCTTCTATTGGTGTGTATGGTAGTTCTTTAAAATTACTTTGAATAAATGCATCCCTCCACTTTGCTTTTTTGTGCGGACGTATTTTACAGTTTAATTTAGTAAATGTTCTTGGAAAATCCCTAGTACAATGTTGTCCTGCTTGCTTAGCTAAATAAGAGGAAGGCTCATACCAAATGCATTGTTTGCATCTTTGTTTTATATAATCCATTATATTCCTTTGATTAAAAAAGCATAGGAGTACCCAACTCCTATGCTTTATGACAATAATAGAGCAGAGAAACCATGAAATCCACTCTTTTTATCCTTTTACCTGGACGGAGGTTTATGTGGCGGGAGTAGGATTTGAACCTACGACCTTTGGGATATGAACCCAACGAGCTACCAGACTGCTACCATCCCGCGTCAGTATATGTAATTTAAGACACTTCTAGTATTTGTTCCAATAAGTTTTTAAATAATTTTATATCTAGATGAACTAATACTTCCTGTTTACTGTTTCTGGTAACAAAAACAGGATCTAAACCTCTGCGCCCTATTTGTACTTTAGCTTTTTCCCAGTCAGCAGTAGGAACTGTATGTGAAACAACACCTCTATCCTTACATTCAAAGCCTAAAGTTACAGTAGCGTTTACATCTTGTACTTTAGGAGATAAGTCACCATCTCCTCTAACACTGCCGGATCCTGGGTTATACCTAAGACCTAATAATTCTCCAAGTTCATCCATGATAATCATTTCTAATGCCTGTTTACCCATTTGCTATTACTCCAAAAGTTATATTATAATTAATATTATTCAAAGCACCAGATGCTGTAAGTTCTCTAATAAACGTTTCATCATCTTGTTCTTCCATACTAATTGCTAACTCAACTTTACCTTTTTTCTTTGCTAAAGTTGCTAGTTTTTTAAATAACATAATAGAAGTAGTGTAATTATAATCAACTAATCCTTCTTCATAATTAGAAGATACAACAGGTATTTCAATAGTTGTTGAATTATTCTTTTGATTATTAGAATTTATTTCTAAAGTATGATTGTCTATAAATTTAAAGTTAAATTCTGAATTATTAGCACTTGATTCTAAACTTTTTAATGTAGTAGACATTGACTCTGTAGACCAAGAAAATTGAGATGCATCATCTTCTACTTCTAAGTCATCTAATTCATCTATTGTAAAGGGCGGATCTGTATGCAGAACAACTGCAACATAACCAATTCCCTCTTCTTTAAATATCATAAAATATTCATCATCAGTCATCTGTAAATCGATAGTATCTAGACTAAAGTTTTTTAACTTACGCAACGCACTAGCGCGAACCACTATATTGAAATCTTCTTCAAAAGATTCTTCAATATTAAATCTAGCTATAACTGCTCCATCAGTAGTAAAGAACTCTAAAGAGTCTTCTGTGCCTTTTATTTCCATAAAATCTTGGGTATCTTTTTTAAGATTAGCAAAAGGACAAGCCATAGATATTAAATTATTAATAGAACTAGACTTAACAGAAGCTAAATCAACTAATTCATCTTCCTCAAACTCTTGTAATTCATAAGCATCTAAGGGTACAGTTGCGATCTTACCTAAAAAGGTATCGCCAATTGATACTGAAAATTCATCAGATTCATCTACATCAGTGAAATCTAATTCATAAGTACTAGATGTAATATTGTTCTTAACATATTTATCTAAAATGTCAAAATCCAAGAGTACGGCTAAGCCTTCCTCTGCCTCAGTAGCGGGTATTGTAATAGAAGCTACTACAGTAGCACTTTGTACTTGAAGTAAAACTTCTTTATCTAATGTTTCCATATAGACTAAGGAAGATTCTTGTTGTGCACTGGTTTTTGAACCAATAGCAGGACTTACATAAGCCAGCCCTCTTTTTAGCTCTGAACCTAATATTTTTACAATGTTACTCATTTTTCATAACCTCCAATAATATTTTGTTATAATCATCTAAAACTTTTATAACTTCATCTGATAAATTTGTTTCTTTAATTGTTTTAGACAATAAATCTAATTCTTGTTCAGATAGAACAAAAATGCCCCTATCCCTTAATTCTTTTAATAAGGTAGGGGTTATAATAGTATCAAGTACTTCATTCTTATCTTTCATATTCATTTTAGAAATAGAAATATAATTATCTAAAGCACCCATTAAATAGGATAATGCTCCTTTAATATTCATAAATAACAATAAAAGGGCAGGATACATTGTATCCTGCCCAATAAAGGACTAAAACGGTAAGTCTGGATCCGCTGGTGCTGTTTCTGCCGCAGGGGCAGTAGCAGTGTCTGAGACAGGAGTCATAGCATCATTAGTTGTTTTAGGTGCAAAAGGTGCCTCTAAAGAACTAGCAATAACTTCAATGTTGTTATACACAACATTATTAACTTCTCGTCTGTTTGTTTCCAATCTACCGTCAACTATAACATAATTACCCCTAGATAACCTAGCTACATACTTCTCACTTGGTTCCTTTCGGAAGAATCTAGTAAAATTAACCCAATTAACTTTATCTTCTCCTGTGTCCTTAGACCAAGAGTAATTATCTGCGATTGTACCTTTTAAAATATAGGTACCTGTAGAGGTTTGAGTAACCTTTACACCGTCTTTAAGACGACCACGTACATGTATAGTATTCATAGTAACTCCTTTTTTCTATTTGTTATAAATTGCCCATAGTGATATGAGCTTTAAAAGCAGAAATCTGCCCTCGTGTAAATGCTGGATTAGCAGCAGCTACGGTATCTAAACTGTCACCAGCTTTTAACATAGCAATAACATTTGCTTTGCTATTCTTAGTAACTTTACTACTTTTTTTATTTGAAGTAGTTTTAGTACGTTTAGAAATAGTACTCTCTAAGTCGTTTAAGATATCTAAGATATCCTTACGAGCATTATTAATAGCTTCTCGATTAGTTAGTCTAGCCATTATTGAACCTCCTGTGTTTGTGGTTGTGGTGTTTGTGGAACATCAATCTCTTCTTTTTCTAAGAAGCCATACTCTCTTAGTGCGTGAGGGATTGACATTTCATTAAATCCAACAAAGACTTCATTTCCAATTTCAATCTGTGGAATAGCAGCACTTCCAGTACGTACTCGTACATACTTTAATGACTCTCTATCTTCCGCTATATCTACTTCTGTATAGTCGATGTTGTTTTTCTTAAAGTATTCCTTTGCTTTCTTACAAAAACCGCAATCAGGAACTTTAGATGAAGTATATAAGATAACTTTATCAGATATAAATTCATCAGTAACGTATTCTTTTAATACAGGATATGTTACTTTTGTTGTACCTGGTACAGATGTACCTTGTGGTTGTAATGCTGCAAATTCTACAGTCTCTACTTTCTCCAATGCTTCATCCAAATTATCAGCGTTAACTTGAATTAAGCCTTGTTTTACCCAGTTTACTGGTATTGTGTATGTTTTCATTTTATGTCTCCGTGACTTATGTATATACATTGTGATGTTACGTTTTTGAGTATTTCTACTAATAGTTGTTCTTTTTCATTATCAAAAGAAGAAGCTACCTCATCTAATATAATAGTATCAAATGATCCTATTTTATTAATTTGAGCAATAGCCATACGAAGTGCAAAACTCGCACAATCTGCCTCTGATCCACTAAACATCCAATAATCATCTATGCTATAATCTTTATTGATCGTAAGCTTAGAGTATTTACTATCTGTTAAAAACTTAAAGATAGTAGATGCATTTTTATTAATCAAAGGTATGACATTTTGGCTAAATTCTTTTCGATATTGATCTATGAATTTAACAAAACTATTAGAAATATCCAAATCTTTTTTAGCATTTTCATATAAATCATTAAAAGCTTCATGTATTTCTTTAGATAGGTTTTCTTTTGCTATCTTAGCAGATAATGTATTTATAGTACCTTTTACTGTAGAATATTGTTGCTCTATATTATCTACATCAGGTTTTGTTGGTTCAGTTAAAGTAAGCAAAGCTTCATTTTGTTTCACTTTATTTACTTTAGGTAAATCTACTAACATTTCTTTAATCTCGATTTCTGTTAGTTTAGTTTCATGTAAGGAATTAAGTAGGTTATACTTTTCTAATTGATCTGTATATTCTTTTCCTTTTTGTTCTAAAGAAGATAACTTTATCTTTAAATCAGCAGCTTTAGAGACTATATCCTTTACATCTGGTATATGTTGCAAGCATGTTGGGCATGTTTCCTTAATATCTTTTATAGATTCATATTCAGTTTTTATTGTAATGTATTCGTCCCTAAGATCTGATAATAATTCAGTAGTATCTTTTTCAATAATTTCTTCTAAGCTTTCTAATTTCTTTAGTATACTCTTATTTTCAGAGTGATGAACTTGAAAAGAAGACAATTGAGATTTATCATAATTAATTTTAAAATGAATTATCTCTTTTTGTAGTTTTTCAATTTCTAACTTTTTATTCCAGTTATTAAGCTTAGAGCTGTATTCGCCCTTAGCTATAAGAGCTTCCTTATACTCGGATTCTATGGTAGATAACTCTAATTCATATTTTTCTTTATCTTTAATTAAAGAATCTAAATTATCTTTATCATAGGAACCTTTATCTAATTCTTTTTTCCAACTAGCAATATTTTTAGATAATATTTTAGCCTTATCTTTAACTTCTTTTTTAATAGAATCTAAAACATCAATTTTAAGAAGCTTTTCAACACGTTTAATTCTTTCTGCGGCTTGCAATCCACTAAAAGACTCAATATCTTTTTGTGCAATATAATTAGCAGTAGAATATAAATCAGCATCTAATCCATAAGTATTAGCTATCCATTCATCTACGCCTACATGTTGTCTTGCAACAATTGTGCCAGACGAATCTGTGACATATTGTTCGTTATCTCCTCTTAATATAACATGGTCATCTAAGTATAGATAAACTTTACCGTGCTTACAACCTCGTTTAACCCAATCATTAGCTTTACCTCTTGTAAGCTTATTACCAAATAAAGCAAAGGATATAGCTTCTACAATAGAAGTCTTACCGGTGCCATTAGCATTAGCAATAATATTTAAACCATCAATAAAGGTTTCAGTATGCTTTGAATAACATCTATAATTTTCTAATTCTACTTTTTTTATAAACATTCTGCAATAACCTCACTCTCTGTAAAAATATAAATAGAATCTGTATAATGCTCCCATTGGAATTTATAAACAGTCATATGTTCTTTTGAGCCTATGCGAACAGCAGATTTACCAATTACTGAAAAGAAATCTTTTCCTGCTGCGACTACTACAGAGTATTTAGAAGGGTCAGCACTATTGCCCACCAAATCTCCAACTTTTAATGTACCACAAGCTTTGTTTTTTGGAATTATTTTCATAAATACTCTATAAAAAGTTCACTCTCTGTAAAAATATACATAGGAGTATCAAAATCTTCTAACATATATGAATAAAGAAAAGACAAACCATGTTTTGATTCATATGATAAAACAGAATAACCTATCTCGTGTCTAATATTTTCCACTTTACGTGCTTTATAGGGATTATTATAATTACTAAAATAGTCACCTGGTTTAGCAGTTTTTATTAATTCACATTTTTTAACCTTTATCAAGATATTCCTTTAAAAATGTTTCATCAAATCCTTCTGATAATGCTTTTTCTTTAAAGTCTGCAATAATGTCAATACTGAGGTCTCGTTTTTCCATACTTAGAGTTTCACTTGATGTCTTTTTGGCACGAATAACAATAGGTTTATTGCCCTGAGCTTCTATTTCTTTTCTAGTGAAAATAATATTATCTGTTTCTTTATTGCCAATACCGTGTGGTATCTCTATTAAGTGCTCTGTAGAAGTCCAATAATACTTAGGACCTAATTCTCCTATATTCATAGGCATAATAGAACCAAGATGGAACAAAGTATCTTTTTTAGCGTTAAACACGTGCTCGTGGCCAGATATAAGTTTGATACCCTTAGCTTTGGCTAGCTTAATAAGATCATCGGTAATTACATTATCCATTTCATTATCCCAATTGTTATAAGCTCCGTGTAAAAACAAATGAGTAACATTTGGTTGCTCAATAATTGCTTTAACTTTATTTTCAAATAAATCTTGAGTATCACACCATCCTAAAGCATACATATTTTCATGTATTTCAATTGCTGTATTTTGTGAAATTACATCAGCAAAATCAGATATATAGTCCATAACAGATGTTTTAGTAACCTTAGGTATATCATGATTACCGCTTATAACTATAGTATTATTTTCTTTTATTGTAGATAAGAATTTAAATATACAAGGATAGGGAGGACGTGACGTATCAAAGACATCACCTAAGAATAAAAGAATGAATGGTTCATTTTTGTCTTCTTCGGCACTTATAATAGACTGGACAAGACTAAGAGGGAGCTCTTCTAAAACAGAAGGCTCCCCATAAGTTACTTTCCAGCTTTTACCTAAATGTAAATCAGGTATAGCTACTATTTTCATTTCTTTATTAAATGCATTATTGTCATTATCCACACTATGTAAGCTGTATGATTTGTTAAATCATTAAATAGCGTATAAGTGGATAATAAAGTTAATCCTGCATAAACATATAACTCTATATCTTTATTCATATCATTCCTTATCTTTTTTAATAAAATTCTCTAAATCTTGTCTAGGGATTTTTACTATAGTACATATTCCAGGTTTGCCATTGTCTTCTTCAGCTACTGTTATAGTCACAGTATCTTTAGAAGAAGATTCTATGGTAACCCATTTCTGAGTTACCTTAGACATTACGAATTCTTTTCTTTAAGAATTGTTTCTATTTTACGTGCTTGTGTTTCAGCAATAGTTACTGCTTCTTCAGCTGTATCTGCATATGCTTTAATTTTAGCACTCCATTGTCCTTTAGCGTTTATATTAAACTCTGTTGAACTCTGACTTGTATGAATTTCTCTTGTTTCATTATTCATTTGTATCTCCTTTTGGTTGTGGTGGTTGAGGCATTCCAGCTTCAAAGACATTTTTCATATCTTTGACTTCGTCTAAGCCTGAAACTACTGAAGCTAAGATATCCATTCGATAAGCTAGATTTAACATCATATTTAATAATGTATCATGTTTATCTTTATTGTTCATCTTTTTCCAGCTTTTCATAAACTTATCCATATGTTCCTTAGCAAGTTTCTCCATATCGGGTTGTTCTTGCTCTGAACTATTTTGTTTTGGTACCTCTTGTTCAGGTATTTCTTTTTCTTCTTTACCCATTTTTACTACTTCTGCCATATTTACTCCAGTATTATAGTTACATCAGTTATATTATATACAAAATAAGATAAAATAGAATTTACTTTTTTATTCTTATTCTTAGCACATCTAGTAGCCGCATGTTTAGCATGGTACATTTTTGATTCTTTTATTAAACCATCTGCATTTATACCAACTACTATATATGTTCCAATTAATAAATCGTCTATTTTTCTCATTTCTTTTTCTTTATCTTTTGTTTGCGTTTATATTCTTTTGCAAGTTCAAAGATATCTTTTTCTTTAGGCTTTACCTTAGCCTTCTTTTTAACAGGTTTTACTTTAGTCGGGGGTAGTGTGCCTTTTAAATCTGGTTGCTCTTTTCCTCTATGGAAAACAGTTCCATCTTTATCCACAAAAACTCCCATAAAGTGCCAGCCTGCTGGACGTCCTGTCTTTTTCTTTTTAGGATCTAATTCAGGAATTAATTCAGGTCTTTTAGCCAGGCATATCCTTTGAACACAATCAGAGCAAATAACAGAAACTGCATCCTCTGATACTTCAATATAATATCCACATTTTTTACATTCCATAAGTAAATCTCCGTCTTCTACAAATGATAAATATTTCTGTATTTGTTTTTTGTTTGCCATAATCTACTCCAATAAGTTATAAAGGATATGTCACACTATGCAAGCTTTATTTATCATTCGTAATTTCTAAGAGTAATTTTGCAAATTTATGAACTACTTCGTTTGTCCATGTATTTTTAGCAAGATTATAAATTAAACTAACTAATTGAACATTATCCTTAGTATAACCCTGTCCTGGTTTAATTTGGTCAATGGAAGGGCTCCAAGGATGTCTATATCCGTATTCCTTATACTTTTTTATAAATACATTTTATCTGTTCGAATTAATTTGGCACTAGGAAAACGGGGAATACCGTCATCAGTTAACTCCTGATAAACAACCGTTAATGATTGGCCTATATATTTATTAATATTATTAAGGTAAGCTTTACGTACCTTTAAAGAACCCCTGGAGCGAGCCCAAAAAGATTTATTATTTTTAGTTTTACATTTCCAAGTGATTCCTCCATCATCATCTTCCTTAGCCCCAATTATTTCATACTCATTTTCTATAAAATCTTTATATTTTTGAAGATCAGCACTTCTATGCTTAAGCTTATAAAAAGCATCTTTATTTCTAAGGATAGTTCCTTCATATCCTTGTTGAATATATTCTTGATGTTTTTCCTTCATAGCAACTTCATCAGTAACTTCATCAGTTTCAATGAGCTTTAAAAAAGAATCATTGAAATGTTCAAATTGCTCTTCAAGTATAGCTTTTCTAGCAATATAGGGTGTATCCCAATCAAGTTGAAATGCATCAAATACTACAAAGTATATTTGATTTAAAGTTTCCTCAGTATTCTTATGTCTACGTAGAGTACCTGCTAATTCTTGAAACGTAAGAGTATCTGAATATAGTTCTCCATCTAAATAAACATCATCACTAAAATTAGGTAAACCTCTAGAATGTTCCTGCCATTCAAGGACAGATTCAACCAAAGAGGGCATTGGAGTAAACTCCTTACCTTTTCTAGTAAACATTTTAACTACACCGTCCTTAATAGTAAGAGTACAACGACAATTGTGCACAACAGTACCGTTAGCTACGTAGTTATGGTTATCTTCAACTTCTATATCATACTTATGTATTAAATCAGAATTTCTAGCTTTTTTTCTTTTAAATGATACAAATTTAAACTCATCTTTTAAAGGCTTAATAAATTCTAAAGATTCTGTAAAATAATATTTATATTCATAACTTCTACAAGCCACAGTTTTTAGCTGATTTAAAATATATAAAGTATCTTTTGTATTAAATTTAAGAGATTTTCCAGAAATACCTGTTTCTGTATTTACACGTTTATCTAATATTAAAGTAGGAGTACATTGCCATTGTTTTTGAAAGTATTTTATAAATTCATTTAACTGCTTATTAGAATGGTTATGTGTAGAAATGTTTAAAACGGGAGTAAACTTATTTTTATTATTTAAAGATAATGAACCATCATCTGCTATCCATAAAGATAAAGATTCTTTTGTAAGATATTTAGATAATGTTTTTTCTAATAATAACTTTCGTTTTCCTATATTTTTATTATGTCCTGTGAAATAAAATAAATCAATTGGAAACTCTGATTGAGTTAATGCTTTAGATACAAATCTATAAGCTTGAGATCCATAACCAGTTGTATACTCAACTACATTCCCATCTAATCCTAATAGATCTTTTTTAAAGTCAAAATATTCCTTATCTACATGCGAAAAGTTCAGTCTATAAGATGTCCCTGAACCTCTTTTCTCAATAACCATACTTGAATCACCGAGTAAAGTACCTGCTAATAAAGAATTTAATCTAGTATGATAATTATTATCAAAAATCTTATGATGTTCTTCTAGATCTTGTGCCTCAAACCATCCTTGTTTTGTTAAAAACTTATGATTTAAAGTGCATTGTTTTCTCTTACCCTTTTCAGGAATAATTTCACACCAATTATTATATGAACTTTTACCATTATAAAACCAGTTAATAACAGGTTTATATTCAAACTTTTCAGTTTGTTGGTTATAACTTTTTACAGAAACCTTTAATTTATTATTAACAATATCATCAATTCTTTTTAAACCGCGATCTGTGTCAATTAAAGTGTTTCCTACAAAACAACCATCTATTTTAGGTTGTACGTAACAAGGCCACTTAATATTATGACTACGTTTAGTATATGAATGAGCTAACATAGGTAAAATAGGTGTAGTTAACTCTGTCTTAGTTAGACAGTATCCCTCATCCATTTTCTTATTAGCTTTACTCTCAGCATCCTTACAAGCTTGCTGAAAATGAGTAGTTTCATTAGCTTTTCCTATATTCTTTCCTATACTTATTATTTTCTCTTGATGCTGGTGAACTCCATTCTCATACCCAAAAGTATAAGTAATTGTAGATTGAGTCCCCTGATTTATAACATTAGCACGCCAGTATTTAATTTTATTATTACTTGCTAAAGCATATAAAGGTCCTATATCTACATTTTTATAAGAATGAATACGTGCTTCCGGAGAAGCCTCTGGATTAAAGGGTATTCCGTTCATCATTCTCTTTTATTTTATGTTTTAATTCTAATATCTCATGTTTTAATTCTAATAAGTTGTTTTCTAACTCCCTTATTTTAGAATTTAAATATTTATTTATTTCTTCTAAAGTATTGTCACTTAACTTTTTATCATGTTTTTTAGCATTCATTGCTTTTATTATTTCAAGACTGTGCATTTAAATCTCCTCAATTATGCGTTCTAGTTCTCGTTCTTTTCGTCTTTGCTTTATAGGTATCTTAAGTCCCCTTTTTAGTTCTCTAACATGGTCTTCTAAGCAAAATACGCAAATATTCTCACGTACACCCCAAAAGCTCCAACTTGATTTTCTATAAATAGCATGGTGTACTTCTGTAGGTTTTATAGATTGATGACACCAGTGACAAGTTCTTGTTCGCTTTGGTCTTTCTATGTATAATCTAGATCTAATAAAAGAGTCTCTAGGCTTTCGCTTAGTGACTGTTTTTGCATTATCCCGAGATCTCACAAGACTTTGTACTCGTGATAAACTAGATAATACTTTTCTTACAGGTTTCTTATTAGGCATATCCATCCTTTTCCCATCCTCGTCCTTTTAGAACAAAAGATGTTTTAGTAATTAATCTTTTTAAAATAGAGGTACATTTAAGACAAGAAATAACTTCATCCTTATCCTTTACAAGTGCCTCTTTCTTTGTATTACATTTTTCACATTTATATGTATAAAATGGCATTTAAAACTCCACAATAACTTGTTTATATCTTAAATCAAAACTAAGAGAGTTAGGGTAAATTGGAAGATTTTCATCAAAATCTGTTTCAATTTTCCAGTCTTTTTGATCAAACTCTTTTTCAAACTCTACATAATTTTGCTCAATAGATCCGTCTAAATTAGTTGTTTCTACTAATTTTTCACCAAAGAAACATCCAGTAATACTATGGATAGAAACCATAATAGTTTTTAGACCCCAAGATCTATAATCTAAATATATATCCCAACTTATATAAAATTCACCGTCTGTTATGGGAGAATCAGGAGAATCTCCCACAACATATATATCTTTTATGGTTGTTTTATGCATTTTCTAACTTCGTTACTATTCCATATTTTTTAACAATATCCTCTGAACTGTGTGCCCCTAGAACAAATAAATGTTTACTATAAGGTAAGTCTGGGTTATAGTCAATATAGCCATCTGTTAAATGAATCATAATTTGAGGAGGTTGCTTACCCTTAAAATAAGCTCCCAAACAAGACATATAAGTACCTCCCCCTCCTATAATAGGAAGTTCGGATAATTTATTCTTGTTTCCTCTATTTACTTCGTGCTCAGATCGAACCTTAGTATCCCAAAATAGAATCTTCATTTTAATTTGTTCAAAAGCATTAGCTATACCGCTAACTTCTGACATAAATTCAGTAAATTCATCGGTTGAAATAGAACCCGATGTATCAACAGTTACAGTTATTTCTAGATTTTCTTTTATTTCACTAGGCATATATACTCCTGTAACGTATGAACGTTTACCTGGTTTTCTATATGTGTGATTATATAAGATATCTTTAGTAATGTATTGATAAAGAATAGCTTTCCAGTTTAATTTAGGATTAAGTAAGCCATCTATTAAACGCTCCATATTGGCAGGTAACTTACCACGAGCCTTAGCAGCAGTGGCAGCATCTACTAATTTACCTTTCCATTCTTTTTCAATAGCTTGTTTTTCTGTCTCAGATACCTTATCTCCATATTCATGAGAATCAAAACCATAAGAAGGACAACCACATCCACAGTTTCCCTCTTCACTTTCGTCTCCGTCTCCGTCACCGGAATTTGATGAATCCTTTTCAGAAGAACATCCTTCAGAATGACAAGAACACTTACATTGAGGTAACTGTTGTTGGAGTTCTTCGTAAACTTCTTCGGCAACTTTACCTGTTACATCTATAACAATATCAGGTTTTCCTTCAACTGGTAATGTATAAACAGAACCATTTGGAATTAAAACTCCCTCAGGTAAACTAAATCCTTCTTGTAGTATCATGTAATTAATTAACATATCACATGCAATATTCCAAGTCATAGCGTCTTTTTTACCTAATCTTAATAAATGAGTTAAAGCAACGTGCATTACTTCATGGCAAAGCACACCCTGAGTCTGTTCTTGACTCAGGGTGGATACCCATTCTGGATTATAAAATGCATTACCTTTGAAGTCAACACCCATACTAGGAACACTAGTATCTTCTGCGATATTCATATTCATTACTAAATGAGCAAAGAAAGGAGCTTTACGCTGTAAATCAATCTTTGCTTTAACTATCTGCTCTCTAGGTGTAAATTTCATTTAATCTCCTAATTAATCATGTACAATAAATTTACCTAATCTTGGTCCAACTTCTTGAATAAAGACGGGTGACTTTTCTGCACGTCTTTTAAACGAAGCAGGTTGACCATCTTTCATTAAACGAAGAGTCATGATACCAAATTCTTCAGGTAAATTCTTAACAACATCCATAACATTATTAAATATTTTATAATCTTTTAAGAACTTTTCAGATAAACCACCTGAAACAGCAAATAATTGATTAACCTCTAAGGCTTTCACAGATTCAGGATCTGAGAAAATCTTATCCCAATCTAATTGAGCAAAATACTTAACGTATGCTTGGAACTCAGTAGCGAATGCTTCGCCTACTGATAAGGATAGATACATATTAGCATCTGGTGATGTAATTTCATCTTTCCCTAATAAACGAGAAGCCCGTGCAATACCACGAGGTGTTACACTTTTATCTGCGCCGTTTTCAGATATTTTATATAAATAACTTTCTTTCCAATTTACAAAGGAAATTAAGTGTGGATTAACTTGAGCCTTTGCAGCCCACTTAGTCCAACTTTTAACATCTGGATATAACTCTGCTTCACAGAATCTATCTCGCAAAGGTAAAGGCATATCAAAAGTAAATGCTTTATCTTCTGCTCTATTACCAGCAGCAATAATAGCTACTTTATTTGAGAGCTTCATATCAGCAATACTTCTATCATGAATAATCTGATAAGCACTACCTACTACAATTGGAGTAGCCAAGTTTATTTCATCAAAGAATATAATTCCTTGAGCTTCTGGATGACAGAAGAATACTATCCAACTAGGAGGTAATGATTCTAAAGAATCTCCATCTAATTTAGGAATACCTCGTAAATCTGTAGTGTCCATTTGACTAAGTCTCTGGTCACACATTACAAAATATTTATCTCTATTAGCAAAGAGTTCTTGTTTCTTTTCTTTATCTACTTTATCCCATATAACAAATTCTAAGCCTTTAGCTTTAGCAATTTGCTTATATACTTGTCTGGGTATTTCAGACTTTCCAATCCCTGGAGGGCCTGCGATAAATAAAGCATCTTTAGTTCTAAAACAACGTTTAATTGTTTGTGCATATGTATCTGAGTTTAATTTTAACATAGTTTCCTTTATTTAATTAATTAAAATGAGCCCTTCATTAAGAGCCGTCCTGCGTACTTTTCTTGTGCATCTTCTAGAATATCTTTTACTTCTTGCATATCGTCCCCTAGCTTTGTTAAGCTCTTAGTGAAGATATCAGATAAAATAAGATTTGATATTCCTAAAATTTGCATATTTACTGAATAGTTTATACTAGGATTTTTATAAGAAAAAGTCCTTAAATTATATTCTAAACAAAATTGATAACCTGAATTGGCTGATTTACTAAATGTATATGAATTTATGGTATAATTATCTTTTAAATAATCATATACATGTGTGGGCACATCTATATAAACCGTTAATACATCTACATCTATATTAAAAGATGATATATTCAAATTAAGTGCATCTACAGGCATATCAAAAGAATCTATATCAGTATATAAAATAACATCAATAGGAATCGGGTCATTCAATACTGTTTTTAAATTAGAACCATTAGAACTTCCATAATAAGTACTATTAATCTTATACTCAAAATGTTCTTCTAATTTTTCTAATATATCTTCTCTAATTTGAAATAATTCTTTAGCTACCTTACGTTGATCTTGTCTATTTCTTAAACCATCAATAACTAAATCAATATGTTTTTGAGTAAGTTTATTAAATACTTTATCTGCATCAAACCAAGTAGGTCTATGGCCCTGCCATCTGTTTTTATTTCCAATAAATTTCCAAACACATGGACCTGTTTGTTCATCATTGTATCCATCTACTTCTGATTCTCCGTCCATAAATCGCCTATTCTTTGGACTAACTCCGTTAATAGGACATAAAGCCCCATAAAATAACTTACCAAAAGCATCAGTTATTTCTCGAATAGATGATCCGCTTTTAGAATTATTAGCTAGTAAAGGCAATATATTAGCTATATGTTCTGTAACTAATTTATCATCTTTAATAATTCTATCAAGATAAGCAGTATGTGTCTTCTTTAAAGCAAGCCTAATAGCTTCCGTTTTACTTATTAGTTCCTTCATCATCTGAAGTTCCTCCTCTTTTAGATAATTTTAATCCTGTACTTTTTAATAATTTAGCTAAAGACATAGGTATTTCATTTTCTTTTGCTTCTTTTCTTACCTGCTTATCTTCAGTAGTTTCTAACAAAAAACCAGAAGCCTCTACAATTGAATATAATTCAGATCTAACTAACTTAATACATTCAACGAGGAAAATAGCTTCTTCATCCTCTGGAATTTGCTTAATTCGCCTTTCTAACATATTATAATAATCCTCTAACATTATTAATAATTTGTTTAACTGAGGATCAATACTCATTAAGTATCTACTATTTCTACAACTAAGGGAGGCATCTTTGCCACCTCAGTTAGAACTTTTTGAAGTTCTTTAATCTGCCCTTCAGCTAAGGTTCTTGAATTAATTACATTATGATCAGTATTTGTAGCTAATGCTAACAATAAAGCATGTAACCGTCCTAATTCGTCATTTAAAGCATCTACTGCAGCAGTGCTGCGAGTAAGACTTTTTCGTTTATCTTCTTTTTTAGTTTTAAATAAATTTAATATATTTACCATTTTAAATCCTTATCTTCTTTAACATCTTCTATAAATTTAAGCATATATAGAGCTAATTCTTCTCTATCTTCCTTTTTAATAGGTTGAGGTGGAAGTATAGTGTCTCTGTATTCAGGGTTAACTAAATCACCATTTGATAAATAACTAGCTTTTCTTTCTTTAGAATAAAATTGTTCAACTTTATCTAAGCAACCTTCTAAATCTGCATATAATTCTGCGAAAGTAAAAGTTAGAGAAGGTCCTACTTCTTGTATATGGAATTGTTGCTCTTGTCCAATATTACTATCAGCAGATGCCCAGTATGTATAAAACTTACTATTACCCCATCTTGAATAACTCATTATTATCTCCTTAAATTAATTGTAAAATCATTATAACCATTCCTAAAAACATACATACTGCTGTTTTAAATGTAACAGCTTCTCCTAGCATAAGCCATGTTATTATAGGAAAAGATAACATTCCAACAGAAAAGCCTATAAGTCTTATGGGCCAAAGTGCACCAAAAGCTTCATAGCCAATCTTAGTTGTATATATTAACATAGCAGAAATAGGTATTCCTAATAGACTAAGCAAATATGGGTGGTCTTTAAACCACTTCCATACTAATTGCCCATTTAATTGATACCATACTACTATTTGTACTAAAAATAGTATTAATATCGTTAAAAAAGCTTTATACTTATCTAGCATTCTTTAAAGGTTCTTTATAATTATAATCATCTAATTCTGCACATTGATTGCAAAGTGTTTTTACCCATCCATGTTCTTTACCATTCATAGTCATACGTTTACCGTGGTTACAGCCACAAGCTTCACATATACTTGAACTCATATATTGAGCTAACCATATCATTCCCTCTACCATATCATTGCTACTATAAGTATAAAAAGACAAAGTACCGTACTTTTCTTTAATTTGAGAAGCAATTACTTGAGGTAAGTCATTATCATCAATATACTTTTGAATTTGACCACATAGTTGGTCTAATAGCCAATACCAGCCATCATCGCATTGAATACCGAACATCAATCCATTATTCTTTATATTACCACCCATGTCAAATATCCATGGGTATTTATTAATTAATTTTTGTTCTAATTCTTGTTTCATTCATTTTCACCCTTAGCGATAAGATCATCTAGATCATCCATAGTTTTAAAATAATTCATATTGCCTGAATCTAAAGCTTCATTTGCTTCAGCTACAGTATCTTTTAAATTATTAATTTCTTCATCCCTGTGATCAGGTGCGCCATGCCATGAAATTTCATATAGTATGGAACTAACTATATCATACCAAGTATAATTAAAAGTTCCTTCATACTCTAAGTAATCTTCTAATTTTGCTATCTTTTCTGGAGTAACTACAAAAGTAGCATTTTCTTTTAATCTAAGCTCTAACTTACGATAGTCTGATAAAGAAGAAAAGGCAATACTTATAGGACCATTGTTTACTTTGGTTTCAGTATCCCACTTTCCCCAACCATGAAAGTCTGTATTAAAGCTTAAATCTTTTGTACCATCATAGTTTGCAGTAGAATCCCCAGAAGCATATATCTCTAAAAACTCTATATCATCTTCAGTTTTATTTGTAGATGTTTTATTATAATCTTTTATAAAAGCTTCAATGGCGTAGCCTCCCATATGTGCATGGAATACAAGGTTATATAAATCTGTATTCTCTAAGATAAGATCAAAGATACGTTCAAAGGTAATTTTACCTTCAAACTTAATAGAACTACCAAGATGAACAGCTAAGTCATCTATTTTCTCATATTGATAAGCTCCTTGTTCTGTCTTATCATCGTAAACCCAAGTTTCTTTCTTAATTTCTGTTGGTGTAATTATTAAATCATACATTATTTAGTTTCCTTAATATTCTTTTTAGTCATTTGAAATACCTGTATCTAATGATGCTAGTCTTTTTTCCATTACCCATTTTTTATACTCATATACTTGATCTTCTTTTAAAAGAGTAATTAAAAAGTCATAAGCTTCTTGTAATGTTGGATTAGTTTCTTCTTCATTACTTAATTCTTCCATAAATAAATCCTTCCTTAGGTTCATATTTAAGTATATTACTAACACATGACGCATGAATATTATAAGGTTTACCTAATTTTGCATCATTTTCATGATCTATAATCCATGAATCAACGGTTATATACGTTTTTGCATCTTTTTTATCACAAATTATACATTTACTTTTCATATATTTTATCCCTTTTTTTATATAAAACACTTAATTCGTCTAATATTTTATCAATAGTTAAATAATAGACAGTATCATTTAAATCTATAAATTCCTCATTAGATGTATAATGAGTTAATAATTTCTCTTTTGTTTTTATATCTTTTAATATTTCTTTAATTGTCAATATTTTTGTTTATTTCATATTTAATATCTTGTAAATCTTCTGCTAATTTTTGTACTTGATCTAGGTCTAAAACCACCTGATCTTCGTAAGGATCTCCAGTAATTAGAGACTTCCAAGCATGTCTAAATCTGTTCCAAAAACTATATTTACCTAATTTTAACACACTTAAGTATATTAAAGGTTCATCACTCCATGCTGTTAGCCTAACTGTGCACCCTTGACAAGTGCAATCATAATATATTGAATATTTATCTTTCATCTTGAATTTTCCTTTACAAAATTACAATGTATTTCTTCGCCTGTATTAGCTTTTAAAATCAATTGTACAGATTTAGTTTTTTTCTTTTGAACTAATGTACTAAAAAGTTCTAAAGTATTAAGATCAAGGGGTATTAATAATACTAGTGGTCCATATTCTTCTCCCATTTGAAACTGTTCTATTGATTCCTTTTTTATAAAAATACAATCTATTTCTTTGCCTGTATTTGTATCAAGAATATACTCTTCTGCTTCAATTTCAAAGCCTCCTTCGAGAGTTTCCTCAGAAACTATATTATAAAATATCTCTAAAGCCTCATATCCAATAGGTATTTTTACTGTTGTTGCTATATTTTCATGAATCATTTTATTCCTTAATTTATATAATTAATTATTTGTTTATAAATAGAATTAGTTATTGGAGTATATTCTGTAAAATTTTCATCTAACCAATTATATAGCTCTTTAACAGATCTTTTTGCGTTTGATTGTTGTTTAGCTAATTCAGCAGAATCAAACTCAATTAATAAAACAGAATCATCTTTATCATAATAATAAGCATCACCTACATTTGTAAATCTTTGAATCATTCCTACGTCATAAGAGAATTCAATTCCAAAGAAATAATTAGTATGATCTTTAAAAACAATTAAACAATCAAACTCTAAAAAATCTAAAGAATCAATATTATAACCAGCTAATTCTATCAATGACCAGAATAAGTCATCAAGTTTTTCACGTGTAGTGTTTATTTCTTCATCACTACTAGTATTTAGAAAATTATCTTTATCTTCATTTAAATATTTACAAACTTTATCTAAAAGTTTAAAATCAACAGGTGTTCCTGTTTTATAACCTACATATTCTGTATTTTTCATTATATTACTTTCTTTCTCTTCCATCCATAACTAAGTAAAAACCAATGAACTGCCTGTATACAAGCGTCCTTTTTCATATTTCGAGTACCATATAATTCTTTTTGTACAGAAGGTATTTTATGAAGATACTCTACCATCCATATAGAAAACTTTTGTTCTTCTTCTTGCGTCCAAGAGCCCATCATGTACCAATTGTCTTTAGTACGGTCTATATTAAGATAGTCTACTTTAGCAACACGGCACATATTGCAGAATATAGTTTCCATATGATAATTTGCAGTATTAAACATTATAATGCTCCTCTAATAATTCTACGACATCCATTGCGTCTACTAATGCATTATGGCTAACTACTTCAGATCTTCCTGCTCGTTTTTTACATTCACCCAAAGAAGGAAGTCTCTCATCTTCGTCCCAGTGTACATAAAGTATACCTGGATCTAGTATACGAGAAGATATTTTAATCTTTTTATTCCATTTAGGTAGCTTTTCTAAGAACTTTTGATCAAATGAAGCAAAATTCTTACCAGCTACATTAATAGTATACGATTTATCTTTATTCTGTTCTATACCACAGGTACGGATGAACTCATAAAACGCATTTACTAATTGACCTGAAGAAACTATTCTCCAATAGTCCATATATGCCTTTTTATCATCATCTTTCTCAAGACCAGCTAATATTTTAAATATTCTATTATTCATATTAATAGCATATGGTTCTCCTATATATTCAGAATGCATTACTATTCTAGTAAAGGTAAGTTTAATATTCTTTACAGTATCCACAAATACTGCACCAAATTCTATAATTTGATGATTTTCAGGATTTAATCCTGTCATTTCACAATCTATACTAAAGTATTTCATTTACATATCCTCTATTATTCTTTCAACTGCCCACTTATCTTTAAGTTTCTTTTTAATTAGTTTCAAATCAACATTCTTAGTGCCACAATCAGGACAGTATTTATATTTAATGCAGTCCGAGCCCCAAGAAGTTCTTTTATCTAAAAAAGCTATAGGGGAAACAGGAGTCCCATGATAGCCTGTCCATTCTCTTAATTCTTTATGAGCACGTTTTGCTAGTCTAAACAAAGAATTAACTAAATGTCTTTGTCTAATTTGTCTATTTCTTAATCCCCAATTAATACATATCATCAAATGATTACATTTATTGTCTTTTGACACGTATTGTTCCTTTAAAAAACACATGAGATAGTACGGTCAGGCACCATGCCTGAAGCCATGTTATTGATGTTATATTGAATATGTATGGTATGGATATGTTCCACACCAACATTACAAATAATGAATATATAATGGTCATTAATAAAAGTAAAGGGACCATTATAAGCATTGATACTATAAAATCTATTGCTGTTTTAACCACTATATCTTTTCCTATCTTTTTCTATTGAATCTGTATTATATTCAGATTTACTGAAATCTAGTTTTAATTGATCAGGGTTTTCTTCCTGTTGTTCTTGATATTTATATACATAACCTCTCACTTGAGCCCCTAATTCCATATTATTAGGATATTCTTCCACTAATATTTGTATCATTTGTTCAAAGTCTACATAACTTAAAGGTTTTTGTACTTCATTATGTATATAGACTGCAACAGGTTTACCTGTTTCGTCTCGTGACAAGACTTCTCCTCCGAAATCTTCTATTGTAAGTTCTTTATCCATCATCATTCCTCGGTTTTATATGTGCCGAACCTCTAGGGTTCACTTTAACTAAGTAGTACTCAAGGTAGCCACAATCTTCACACCATACTGGTTCTATGTCGTGATGAGGATATGCGATCATTTGGTCAACACAGTAGTCCTCTGCCCCTGTCACATCATACTTATTATCTTTATGGTGCGTTTTATCAACGCAATCACACTTATTCATTTAATATATTTATAAAATCAATGATTTTATTATCATCATAATAACAATCATTATCAGTACCTATTACCATATCATATGCTTCTACATTAACTCTATATAAAGCGTTCATATAGGCTTGTCCTGCTCGTTGGTGTTTTCCACCGTTATATTGTTTGCACCATTCTTTAATGAGTTCAACCCATTGTTTATCTGTTAATTGGTTTTTCATTTACTCCTCACATTTACAATCGTCATAAAATTCCCCACATTTACAGTAGCAACAGCTACCGTGATTCGTCTGATATTTAGTAGATATTTCGGACGAAACTATTTCAGGGAGTTCTTCTTTTGATGATTTATAGACAGAGTTGCTCACTACATTCTTAGGTTCAGAGCCTCTGTCTATCCACATTTGATGCCTTAGTACCTGATATATATCCCAGGCAACGTTACCGTTCTCTGTATGTCCGTGCATCTCATTGTGCTCGTACAATGTTAATTGGTCTAACCAATCTTTCTGTACTTGATTTAATTTACCTTTAACTTTTGGATTCCAAAAAGTTATGGACTCCATAGCTGTATGTAGCTGTCCTACTTGCATCCTTGCGAATGCATGCAAGGCTTGCTCCATTATAGAGAGCTGTGCCTCATTAAACGTTAGAGTGTATTTTTTCATTCTTCCTCCTTCATTATATTATGCAGTCCGTATAAACAGAACACTCCAAGTACCGGATGTATTATCCATATATACCCACTATCGCCTCCTGTATAGGATGCATAAGTGTTAAATACAAAGATACTTGAAGCAAATATCAATACAAACAATGTTAATATTTTGTTATAAAGTTTCATTTATTTCCTTCTTTTATTTCATCAGAGTTTCCAATCTCAAATTGGATATAATCTCTATCATCAGTTAAGTATATATTGTAGCCAAACCTTATTAATGCACATAACATAGCATCTACATCTTCCCTGCTTATGCTGTCTATATCATTATATGTGGCCATTTTAAAAACTTGATTCATTTTATTTCTCCTTACATTCCTTACAGTACTGTGCCCGCATTTCAATTAATCCCATAGAAGCTTCATGTTCTTTATGGGTGTAGTCCTTACCTTCTTTAATGATTATGGAGCAACTACTACAAAGTAGCGCTCCTAAACCATTATTAAATTTAAATATTGCTTTAGTCATTGTAACTCCTTTTGTATATTTTGGGTAGTAAGGGCAATTAATACACGCATTTCCACAACATGTGCCTAATTCTAATAGCATTTTATGTGTAAGTGGTTTGTGCATATAAATTCTAACTCCTTTAATTACAATTAGTTATGTTTAATTTATGTGTTATAGCTCATTTACGTATCAATTATAGCTCATTTACGTATCAATTATAGCTCATTTACGTATCGTTTTGATCTATTAATAGCTATTATATTAGCTATTAACTACTAATAAGTACTTTAGTAGTTAATATATTAATCACTATTCCATTTCCTTTAAATGTTTATTCCATCTTATTAATACCCAAGTATTAATAAAACCAAAGAAACCCACAGCTCCGAATACCTGTACTATCTGCGTAGTAAGTATGATATATAAGGCTATAATACTATTTAACCATAGCCATGTATAAAAGACGTAGGATAGTATCTTACCACCATCCATTTACTTTAGCTCCTCCATTAGCAACCACTTTGAACCACTTAGTAAGTGATTTAACTTCATCCCAAGTAGGGATCCAGTCTATAATTTGCCCTTTACACCATTTTTTAGATGATTTAGCATCATTAACTTGAACATAAAGTATAAGTTTTTTAGCCATATCTTTAACAGTTGCGTTAGGTATAGTTTCTTGATATAAAGATTCATTAGTAACTGCTTCTATAAAATCTGCGTATACTTTTCCTCTAAAAGAAGCTGCTCCATTAGCTGAAAGCATTCCCCCGCAGAGGTCTATACCGATCCAATTAAGATCCCTTCTACTACTATAAGTATCTAATCCCATTAATATATCTCCTCTATTATTGGTTTATTAATTATTTCATATTTTTCATTTAATAAAGATGCGTTAACATAAGTAACGCCTAAATCTTCATCTACTTGTACTCCAGCTGCCTCGTGTATATGTCCGAAACAATGTACACGGGGTCTATGCCTTAATACGTAGTCTTTTAAATAAGGGCAGCCACAGTCTTCGCCTTCTATATTATTACTTAATATGCCAGAAGGAGGACTATGAGTAACTAATACATCTACATTTGATGGAGCATTTTTCCAATATCTTTCTCTTTGGTCATTATCTCTCATAAATGCCCAATTACCAAATATGGGAGTATAAGAACTACCAAAGAATGTAATTCCATCAATCTCTAAGGGAGCTGTCATGTTATGAATACATTCAGCTCCTGTTTCTTCCAGAAACTCTCGCCAATACAGTTCTTGTTGTTCTATTCTTTCGTGGTTACCCCAAACGAATAGTTTATGAGTATGTGGTTGTCTCACTAACCAATCTCTAAAATCTATCATTTCATCAGGTTTGCCTTGATAAGAAAAATCCCCACAGTGAATAAGAACATCAGCTGGGGGGACATCAAAATTGTATTGAGTATGATTATCACTAACTATGGCTAGTTTCATTATTTATTTAATTTATCCTTATCTCTAAAACTAAGGATAATTCCATGATACTCACCGTCCTTTTCCCATGATTCTGTATACTCTACAGTTACCTTATCATCGGCATGTACATCTATTTGTTGTACTAATTCTTCAGGAAGTTCAACACATAATCTAGTGCCGTTTTCTGTATATAATTTAAATACTTCAGTTATTTGTATAGACATTTTCTCTCCTCATATTTATTACCAGTTGAACCGAAGCCTTTTTCTCCTCTAGAGGTTCTAGAAGGAAACTCTACAACTTCTTGTATTTCTAAAGATCTTACTTTAATAGGCACTAATTGAGCTATCTTTTCACCTTGTTTAACAGTAATATGGTCATCAGTAATATTATGAAATAATATTCTAATAGGTCCTTGATAACCTGCATCAATTACACCAGCGTGAGTAACTAAACCTTTTTTACTAGCAACACTACTTCTATCTTTAATAAAGAATCCTATATTTACTGGTGCTTGCAGAGCAATGCCGGTATCTACTAATTTAGATTCATTTGGTTTAAAGATTACAGTAAAATCAGAGTATATATCATACCCCAAGTCTCCAAAATGAGCTACTTGGGGTATGATTGCAGTTTCAGTTAATTTCTTTACTCTTAGTTCCATCTAAACTTTTACAAAATGTGTACTATTAAAAGTGCCCTTAACGTCTTTAAGCTGAACCTTAGTATGCCAACTGCGTACATCTACAGTACGTATAATGTAATTATGATTCAAGTGTAATAATTCTCTTGGATCATCATTAGATCCCCAATTAACTTGGTCATCAGTAGCATTCGTATATCTTACTTTATCATCGACTTTCATAGATTAGTCCTTTTCCTATTGCAATATTTTCTAATTGAGTTTCAGTCCATTTACTTATTAATATATCAGGATCTTTTACTAAATCAGTAGTTTCATAGGGCATACCATTACTGCCTTCATAAGTTATTTTAGTATGATTATTATTACAATCAACTTGTATTCCGTCTATTTTTAACATAATAACTTCATTGGAATACATAGTATATACTCTGTCTCCTATATCATATTGTGTTTGTATTTTCATATATTCAGCCTTTCTGCTTTTTCTTTAAAATGTTCTTCTTTACTTAACCATTTATTATATTCATACCTACCTAGTATAAGTTTACCGTCTTCGGATTTACCTATTGCGTCTAAGGTACATCCTTCGCATAGACATTGAATATAATTACCATTACTTAATTGATTATATTCTTCTTCTATTTTAATATCAGGTTTAAAACCCATATCTTCAGCACATATTGTACAAAAATCAGCCATTATTCCTCCACTTCTGTTATATTAGTTCCTAAACACTGAGTACAGATCGTTTCCTTAACATCTGTTACCCAGTCATCATCACAATCATTACAATAATAACAATATGTTTCCTTTATTTCTTCAGACATCTGGAATTACTCCTATTTCTTTTAGTATTAATTTAGCTCTTTCACAGCCGTCAGCTGCTTCTTGATTTATATATGTAACACATATATCTAAATGCTTTTTCACTTGATTATATATGTCTATATCCATCGCTATGGTTTCCATTCCATGGTATGAATCCGGGTTTAGACCACAAAATCCATGAGGATTTGGAGTAGGTTCTACCCAATCCTTACCCTTTGGAAACTTTTTCCTATAAGCATCACTCATTATGAAACGAATGGCATTCTTTATCAATGTTGCATTGATTGCCTTTAGCAATTATCATTAGGCATGCTACAAAGTAGCCTAATATAAATGAAATACAACATAACATATATGTAATAATCATTTTAATTCCTTTAAATATGTTTGTAATTTTAAAGAAGTAGCTCCTATAAACAATAAAGCCCAAGTTAATAAAGAAACTGAGGCTTGTAATAAAAGAACTATTAAAAAAGGTATAAAGAGAAAGAACTCTAATATACTTATTATAGTATTTTTCATAATTTACGTATCACTATTCTAGATTCTAAAGTTTTAGGATCTATTTTAAATTTATTCACTAATTCAGATATAATACTAACCGCTTCGCTTTCTTCCTCAATATCTAATTCAATTATTTCTCTTATTCTTTTTAAAACAAGTTGCTTACGTTCTTCTATTTTTTCCCTTAAATCTGTCACTGTATTTTCTATTTCTTGTTCAGGAAGTTTATACTTAACAGTATAAGGGCTAGTACCTCCGTAATCGTAAGTATTATTATCAAAAGACACAGAAGTACTATTTTCATTATTTTTCGGTTTACTCATATTTCTCCTTAAAATTTATAAACTCAAGATAGAGGAAATTAGCTTAAAACCTTACGGTAACCTCCATAATTCCATATTCTTGAGATACCCGCCTCGACTAGCAGGTTGTCTGTTGTTTATTCAGTAGTTTTTAAGTGCTGTAAAGTTACTATAACCTTTCGGCGCCCTTGTCGAGTATTAAATCGACAGTTTATCTTTTAGTTAATAAGTAAGTTGCTGTAAGGGCATAGAAATAGACATAAGCACTTCGTGACGTTCTTCACTTAAGTGGTACTAATCGTGCGTGCTCTCGTTCTCATCTATTTCAAGTATGTAGGTGCCTATTGGAATATATACCAGAGGTCTTGCTTGAAACCTTACGGTAACCCTTGCAAGACTTACTATATACCCTCATCACCTTTTCTTTTATGTGTAAGAAAGTGCTGTAAGGGTTTCTAATTTACTACAGAGGGTTTACGTTCTTAGCAGCGGGACCCTTAGTTCCCTGTCCTACTTCGAACTCTACACTCTGGTTTTCGTTAAGTGTTTTGTAACCATCACCAACGATATCATTTACATGAACAAATAAATCTGCTCCACCTTCACGTGAAATAAATCCATATCCTTTAGTGTTGTTAAACCACTTAACTGTTCCAGTTACTGTTTCAGTCATGTGTATTCCTTATTTTACCAACCATAATTATTTTCTTCTAATTCCCATGACTCAACTATTTCAGTATGCTCAAAAGTTTTAGGTAAATTACTATAGTTTACATTAATAGGCTCCAAGGCCTCTATCATTACTTCAATTGGATTGAAGTCTTCTACTGCAAGTATAGCTTTCATTAATATAGGACTAAATCCTGATACTAATGCTACACCTGCGTCATTTGCTTTAGCAGGACTACCATCACAAACAGATGCTCTTAAATTCCAGAACACTATTTTAGGTAGCTTATATCCCGCTTCTTCAAACTTTTCAGCCATTAATTGAAAGTGTGGTCGATTTCTTCGACCTTGGCTTTGATCAAACTGCATATCACTTAATACTAATAACATAGTAGGCATATGTTCCTGTGGAACATTAAACGCTACTGCAGTATCAAGTATATTTTGATATGCCTTTTCAAAATCTGTATTCATGCCCCATTCAGCGCCATCCATTATTTGTACATCTTCTTCAAGATTACCAGTTAATTTAACGAATTGAGGACTTTCAGAAAATGTCATAAATGTATTATGAAACTGACCTTTATTTCTATTAGCAAGATACATACCTAAAGATACGGATACAAGCATAGGCAAGCCAGACATACTTCCTGATACATCAGACATAGGTAATATGTTTTCACCTTCTTTTATATAATCAGGTAAATTATCCCATTGTTTTTGAGCTAATGCCCAATCACTGTTAGACTTAACAGTGACAGGTCCCCATGCTTCAGCATCGTATACCTTACCTATAATATCGTGAGGATAAGAAGCAGAAACAGAAGCTTTACTATTTTTATCTTCTTTCCACTCAGTGAATCTATCAGCATCTTGTTTATCAAAAGCTTTACTATACTTTCTCATAGCTGCTCCTGGAACAGATTGATAGGCAATATTTTCCCAGTCCTTAGAGGACATTTGTTGTTCAACAGTTTGACTATTGTTCTTAATCCATACGCGGTATTCCTTATTGGTCATACCACACCTATCTCTAAGAGTTCTTGCATCGGGTCCCTTACGAGGAGCCCATTTACAAGCTAATCTATCTTTATCTGCAAGTGCATCTGCGTAAGCAGTTACTACTTCAGGTATATAAAAATAGGGTATTAATTCTTTCCAATAACCCAGTTCAGCTATTGTTTTAGCGTTGTCACTAATAAAATCATTAGGCATTTCACTAAGAATAGTATGAAAGGTTTGTCGCTCTCCTGCACCCTCGCGTGCCGCTCGGGCCCAGAAAGCTATTTGAGTAGCTAATTGTGGGTTTTCACCAAAAGCTTGTTTGAATTTCTCCAATACCACACCTTTAGTGGAAGTTCGATACGAGCCTATTTTACTAAATAGGTCTAAGCATTTACTATCAGTAGTGGAATACTGAATAGCATTGTTTTCGGTTTTAATAACAGACATAAGTTCTCCTTTACGCGTCGATTTACTACCCTAAATATAAGGTAATTTAGTTGTGTCATACAAGACTTTTTATTGCTTTCATAGCAATAGATGCAAAAACAGTTCTTTGTTCTTCTCCTGTGCTTTTAACAATTCGATCTTTTTTATCATAAAAATATTTACCCTTAAGAGTATAATTCATTAATTCATTATACATATATTTATTATGTGATTTCCTAATATAAGAACCTGCATTTGAAATTAAATGCGTTGGGGTATCTAATTCAATTAATGTTGTATTAGGAAACATTTTATTTAATTCATCTTTATAAATAGAAGAAACAGATTTGTCTAATAGACCCTGTGTACGTATTTTATATTTTCTAGGAACTATAACATACTTAGGACTTGGGAGATCGTTTCTATCCCTTATAATAAATTCTATAGGAATTTGACTTTTATGTATTCTTTTTACCCATGGCATATGGTCAAGTACATTAGGATCATCATAACTAAAAGCATCATCATTATCTAGTAATCTATGTATACGAGATTGCTCAAATACAAGAATACAAGGTCTAATTAAATCTTTTATAGGTATATTTGGTTGCTTTAAATAATATTTCCCAAACCAACTTCGTTGAGCACATGATTGGGTAAACTTCATTGTTCTACTTAAAGAAGTATTAATACAGGTTGTATCTATTAAATTTCCTTCTATATCAGCTTTTGTTGTCACAATACTATGAGTATCATAAGGATTTAAAGCCTTAATAGAAGAAGTTCCATGACTATAATAATTAGAATTAAATTCTTGTAATAAATCATCATATTCATCCTTAAACGCCTGAGTAGAAACTAAGCTGCTAGGGGAAGTAATTTCATTAGTATAGATTATATGTTGGATATGTAACTCCATTTCTTAAATGATTTCTTAAAAATCACTTCGTTATTGTTTATCTTAAATTTATTATCTTTATACAGGGCTAAGGAATATCCTCCAGCCCCGTAATATTTGATTAATATTTTACTATTATCAACAGGTACTTTTTTATAGTTCCATTGCATAGTATTTAATAAATTAATTAATTTATTAATCAAAAAGAGGGCACACCTTGTACAAAGCCAAAGGTCTCCTTCTCTTTCTTTGTCATAATACTATTATCTTCTGCGAATTTAACAGCATCTGATATATCTTCGGTTAATTGACTTACTACTTTCTTTATAGTAGTCATATTAATATTTAATTGATTACTCGCACAGTAAGCTCTAGTACTATTAGCAAGTTCTCTAATTTGAGCACCAGTCATTCCTGATACTAATTTAGTTAGACCTTCCTCATTCTTCTTAGTGTACTTAATATCTTTATCAAAGTATATTTTAGCACAATCCAAAGCATACTTTCCTTTTAAGGGCCCTACTTTATATATTCTATCAATACGACCTGGTCGTTTAAGAATACGTGCCTCTATCTTTTCAGGAAAATTAGTGGTCATCATTACATATGCACCTGCTTTATTAGTAGGTTGGTCAACTCCGTCTAAGAAGTTTAATACACTACTACTAGTACCTTGTCCATATTCGCCACTTAAAGTAGCTTCTGCATCTTCAATGATTAATACAGTAGGCATATTATAATGTGCACATTTAGCTAAGTGCTGAGCACCTGCTTCAATGTCAGTACATACAGCGACACAATGTGTCCCTGAGTACTCTCTTGCAAACTTAATACACATACTAGTTTTACCTGTCCCGGGCGGTCCGATAAGCATAGCTTTACGTACACCAGGCATACCGTACTTAGTAAATACAGGTACATTATCATAGAAGAAGGTTAAATCTTTTTCTAGATCTTTAATTGTAGGATGTATAGTTTCTATAAGAGAAGGATGTTCTACCTTAGCATAACCTAAACCTGTTTGGGTCATAAATACTTTATAGAAACCAGCTTTAGGTCTTTGAGACCTTTTAGTATACTTATTTAACAGTTTCTTAAATTTATATAAGGTATTATTTTCAGTAGCAAATAACCCTTCAATAACTGCATTTTTACCCATACCACTATAGTACCAAGATGCATACATAATAGTATTATCACTAAACTCTATCTTAAAGATACCTTGTCTTCCTTCGAAACTTAGAGTATCCTTTTTATACTTAACAGGGTTAGCTCCATATACAATACCAGGCATAAAGCCATCATGTATAGGAATAACATCTTTAATATGAAAAGATTTAGTAGGTTTATACCTACGAGCTTTCTTCTTAAGTATATCAAAGGTCTTCCAACCTATATCCGTAGTTTCCTCTACAATAACAAAGCCTGAATCTTTCACATCTTCCTTGTATCTTTTGACTAAGGATAGTGCTTGAGAATCTAGTTTTGTTGCCATTTATGCATCTCCACTATTATTCGGGTCTAAGTTATTTAAAATATCTGAGATCTCACTATCGTGAACTCCCTCTATATCGGAAGTATCCATATCACTTAGTACTTTTGCCAATGTACTGTGGTTACTTTGATCTACCATTGCTTGAACCATACTGGCTATTCGTGCAAATTTTGATATTAATAGCATAAAGGCATCAAAGTCCTCATCGCCTAAGTCAAGTATATTATCTAATATTTTATTTAATTCTTTAATATCCATTTATTTCTCCTTCTGGTTGTGAATATCATAGCCATTTATATGGTCTATTTCATGTTGATGTATATAAGCATTCATATCATAATACTTAGTTTCTTTGTATCCTGAACTAGTTAGGTAACGTACTGTTACCCACGTATGTCTTTGAATTCCATTAGGTTTCCCAGGATACGACATACATTCCTCGTAGTGTTCTAATACTTCATTAGAACTATCTACTATAGAGGCATTGTAGAAATATTCCCACTTGCCATCTATCTTAGCAACGTATACATTCTTAGTACCGCCTACTTGATTGTGAGCTAAGCCCACTGCATGTAGATTTGTACCTATAGAGCATGTAAGTCGCAATTTTTTAGCTATCTCCTCGCCCTCTTGCACTGACTCTACATCAGTACAGTTGACCTTAAGATGCTTTTGATTAGTAGTTATTCTCACATCTACCTCCCTCAAATAAAAGAGGGGCCAGTTTCCCAGCCCCTCAGTTTAATTAAAACAATGTATCAGCAGTATCAGCATCGCTAGCAGTAGCATCAACTGTTGGTTCTTCAGAAGAAGTTTCTTCTAAAGATAAGGCACCAGAGATATAAGAATTACCATTCTTATCTTTTCTGTTCCATCCTGACAATCGATGCTTAACACCTTCAATTTCTACATTACCTGTAAAATCTGGGTGATTATCTTTCTGCTTATTAGTATTCTTAAATAATACTACTTTACCTGTTTGCGTGTATGTTGTTGACATTTAAGTCTCCTTATTTTCACGGTTATTGTTATTACAATTGCATTGACTATCAATACAACCCTTGAATCTTACAGATTCATTATTTAAAGAGTAGTTCCACTCTTTAGTTTTTACTAGCTTTTCAGCCTTTTCATCACTTAGATGTAATTTAGTACCACTTGCGTTCATGATAGTTTTCAATAGTATCCCTATTTAAGCACAGCACCTAATAATAACATACCTCCTGATTCCCTAGAATGGTAGGATATATTGTTATTATATAGGATAGTGCGATTAAGATTATATATTAGCTTATTCCATAGTTTCATTCGTCCCGTATGTGTCATTCCTTTAGGTCCCCTAGTGGAAACATTTAAGGTAATACATATTGGTGTACTAGATGCTACTCTCCTTACTAAACTAGATACCTTATGTTGCAGAGTTTCAGTAAATTGGCACTCTAAATCTAGATTAATAAGAGACACATTACTGTGGTTAGCCTCTAGTATATTATCTTTAAATACTTGGTATTGTATAATACCAGCATTTATTTGATTGTACTTATCTGCTACGTGACGTATAACATTAAAGTATCTTTTATCCCACTCGTACCATATAAACTTAGTAACTCGTGAGAAATGTGTTAATATTCTATTTGTATCCACATCTGCACATAATGAAGGTAAAGACAATACAGAACCATTTAGTACAGGTACTATATCACTCATCTCTTTAAATATAGTATTATAAGGATGGTGTCTATTAATCCTAGTCTCTATATGTTTAGAGGTCAGTGCTTCTATTTCCTTAGTGTTTAAGTTATCACCTATACACTTACTACATCTATTAATACCACTATCATTAACACAAGTAATCAATCTCATAGTATTACATTGCTTACAAGTAACCTCTTTAACAGACCGTACAGTCTCATTCTTACCATACCTAATAAAGATGCCCCTATCATCTTTAAATAGAGGCAATCTTATACTAGTATCACATTTAGCTATATAAGGTATATCTAATCTTTTCATATAGTGTTAGCTATCTTCATAGCTCTCCCATATGCAATAGTTCTACCTATCTTCTTATTAAATTCATCTTTAGGTGAACAATGAGAAGTACCAATAGCTTCTACTCCATCTACATTAATAGTACACGTAGTAATAGCAATACAGTCCCTAGTTACAGTAGGGTCAATGCTCTTAAGATTAGTTCTATAGTGTCTATATTTAATAGTCATTATATTACTCCTGATTTTACTTGATAGTATTAGTACACTTGCCATAAGTATGTACTAAGGAAGATACTCGTGCAACATAAGCCACACGAGTATCGGGGTGGGTGGTATAAGTAGCAGAGAAAGGATTAACTGCTACGAAGTATTATCCGAAAGATTCTTCGAACCGGTTCGAAACATTAGTACGCTAAGTGACGATTACCACGGCATGCAGTAGATGCGATGCGGAGGACCTGTGTTCCTAGAGACAGGGGAGCCTTGTTAGTGTATCTGGTTTTACAGATAGCGCGGAACTCCTGTTCTAACGCCGCCCAGACAGGCGGGAGGTCACTTATTTTACGAATATTAGGCCCTATAGGGCCGAATAATTCTAGAGACTCAGTATACGCTATAGTGGTAACTTTGTTCCCTCTATATGCAACCAGATTACCTACTAATAAGTAGGCAGTTGGTTTGATGCGTCTTGTATCTATGTCCCCCTTATATCTAAAGAACGAAGTAGGTGTGATGTTTTCAAAATCAACCTCAATAATAGAACCTATACTAAGGTAAGATTCATTGTAGTTCTTGATATGGGTGACACTAGGTACTTCAACTATCCCAGTTACCTCTTCAAACGCAAGGTTGTCCTTTATGCCGGTGCATCTCAGGAATACCCTGTGTTTAGGCAACTGTACGTATACAGTGTCTTGTTTTACATCCAGTAGTGCACTGTTACTTGACCTGTAAGTAGCCAGAGGCATACCTAGTGTAGTACATGGATTAACTTTAGTAAATTCATCTTTTGTCTTTGTGTATATCTCAAAGTCAGCTAGATGCTTTTTGTGAGTCTTATAAGTCATATAAGTCTCCTTTATGTGAAGTTATAGAAATTTACTCCTAGTAGCCCCCTCCCACGTACCGTGGGCCCCTCCCCCTTCGGGGGGTTGAGTGGCGGACATTCGAAGTAATGAAGGAAGTGAGATTCTTGTGACCAAGTTCCTTCTTCTTAGTCCTTTTATATAAATGTTTATTTATATATTATACATAATATATGCTTATATATGTATATAATACAACCTTTATTTAAGATTGTATTTACTATATGTATACATATAGTTGTTATATATACTATTCTAGTATATACCCCCCTCGCTTCGCTCGGGGGGATTTTATGGGACTATTCGTCCCTAAGTTTCAACTGATTCTATCATGCTGATGTTATGTGCCTCAGGCTCGCTGCCGCTCGCCTTCGGCGGGGTGTGAGTGGGTGGCAGGTAGACGCTTCTAATATCAGTTAACCTGTCCTCTAAGACTATTAACGCTAGATCTAGTTCGTTACCCTTATCTTCTAAGATTGCTTTACAATTGTGTATATCTGACTTTAATACAGCAATTGTTTTTGTGATCTTGTCTGTACTCTTCTCGGCTAATTTATCAGCCCATGATGTGTTGGCCATTTTGACCTCCTATTGTCATTATTCAACTTAATATTATTAAGTGAAAACCATATTCCACTTAACTATTAAGCAATTTGCCCCGGGAGTCAACAAAACATTATTAGGTATCTCCCAGGTTTCACCTAATAAAAGAAGGGAGGATGCTAGTTAACACCCTCCCTAGAAATCACTTACTTAGAGTCTTTATCAAGTTGCTCTAAGCGTGCTTTTGCTTCCGCAGAAACAGCGCCTGTTGCACCCTTAATGAAAGACCAAGCAGCAGCTCCCGTGGTCCCGCCAACCGTAGCGATCTTGCCTCCAAATGCTCTACCAGCAGTAGAGAACTTTTCGACTAATTCGTCACGTTCAACTTTGTTAACGATTTCCTTCTGCACACGTGCTTCTGGATCAGATGGAGCGATGTCCTTTAATTTATCGTTAACCTTATCTAGAACCACATCCATGCCTCTAGTTAAGAACCCTTTACCTTCCTTCACCCACTCTGTGAATGAATTAGGTCCATCTACTTTCGTAGATCTTTGTGCCTTACGCTTATTCAAAGCGTCTTGATAGTCTGACATATACATGTCTCCTTTCTTGGTTGTTACTACCTCAGTTAGTATACGTACTGTACACTCTTTATACTAAGGAAATTATTTATTGGTTATAAAAGTTTGCTTATACCAGTTTGTAAGACTGCGTGCTACTAATTTAAATATTGCAAAGAATAATAGCCCGAATGCTACTCCTAGGACAATTGTTCCAAGCAATACTTGTACTGGATCTATAAATAGCATCTATGCCTCCTTATCCGCAAATAAGAGCTCTACTAGCCTGTCTAAGCTATCCTTCTCTTTTTTGGGAGTTATGCTCGATAGCGCCTTTTGATGGGCTATCCATTCGGCTGAGGGTCTACAGTGATGACTGCAGCGAGTCCCCGCCTTTTTTGTGTGTTCGCAATATGCTACATGAACTGCTTGTCGCATTTGTTGCTTCACACTCTTTGATAACATGCTTCCTAATGTTGCCATGGTTTGGCTCCTTTCTTGGTTAGAATTCCTCATGGTTTCTGCCGTATTCCTCGGCCTCTATTTGAAGAATGGATAACCATTCTTCTTCCATGAGTCTTTGAATTTGGTCTGCTTCTTCAGCAATAGCATCAGCAATCATTTCTGCTTCAGCTTCGTCTAATTTGTCCATACAAGGTTTACATTCAAAATCCGTAGGTTCATATTCATATTCCGGATTTGAAAGTAACTTTTCTTCTCGAGGACCGCCATTATAGCGATCCCCACAGATTACACATATGCATGAGTAACTCATATTAAAGCTCCTCTACTGAAACAGTTCCAAGACAGGCCATTCCTTGAAGCTGTGTTTCTTGCTTGCAGGATGGTTCCTGCACAAGAGCTGCTTCTAAGGATTGTGCCGCCTTTACGAATGTTTCCTCTGTTACTACTAACAACTCATCATCTCTGATGAATTGCTTGGAGTACCTGATTACAGTGTTCTTCAGTGACATATTATGCTCCTTTAGCTTTGAGTTAATTCATTTGTTGGTCTCATAGTTTCTCCTTATGTTTGACCTTTCGACTATACTTTTTCTTATCCTTTTCCACCTTAGTCGGAGGGGGGGGATCCAAACTTTTCTCTAGCTAATCGCTTAGCTCTCTTGAGAGAGTCAAAAGGGACCATTTTGTCCTTCTTCCTTTTACTAAGTCTTTTACGACGTTTCTTCTTGAAGTTAGCCATAATAGTCCCTCCAGTGCTTACTTTACGGTGTAAGCTTTACCGTTGCGGTCTAACCAGGTGCCGCGTACCTGCCGGAGGTGTTTAGTCTCCGAGGTGCCCTTGCCTTTAATAACAACTTGGGCAGTTTTTTTGTTGTTATTCTTTGAGATAGTTACTACTGTTGATTTAGACATTTCTGTCCTTTCTGCCTTATTAGGCTTTTAATTAATGCGATCAGGAACACCTGCCGTAGGCACGGAATCGCTTTTCATCCGTTCTCCTGCCAACCTCCCGAAGGAGGGTTTTATTATTTGTTAATTTTCTTAAGTATATTTCTATACTTCTCTGCTCCCATTACTTCCCGTAGGGCTAGAGCTATTTCTAGCTCTTCCATTCTCCCGGTAAGTTTGTAGGTCATCACAATTACGACAGTAAGAATTAACTTTATTGCCCAGTACAGGGCAACTATCGCTGCAATTGTTAAGAGTACTTCTATCAAAAGAACACCTTTACCTTTCTGATAGCATCAATAGCATTGTCTAATGCGATTTGATATTTATCATTAGGTAACCCCTTTCGCTCATGTTGGCAATAGTTTTCCAACTTCATTGCTGCTATGAACGCATTGAATTCATCCTTAGTCTCTCTTTCGACAGACCAGCTACCAATGCCCTCATTGTAGGATTCCCCTTGCGGAGGTCCTACATCTAAGGCTTTCGCCATTGAAGGATAGGTCTTTGGATCATCCTCGATCCACTCGTATTTTCGGGTCTTCACCCATCGAAAAACATCAGTCATTTAAGACTCCTTTCTGATATAGGTTATCTACATCAATTTCCCCAGTATCAATCTGATACTTGAACGCCTTGTCAAGTATTACAGAGAACGCAGGCCCTGGAGTATGACCACGTTCAATCAAATGTTTACCCATTAATATGGGCTTTATAGGAATAGGAAGAGGTGTGAAGAAGATCTTCGCATCTTCACTTATACACCGACCCATATGGTCAGCGGTATACAAGTCTTCAAGAAGAGGCAAGTATTCCCTCTTCACACCGGCCTGAAGCTTTCTCACATTTTTAGGCGTAGCGGGTGTACGATGCACGTACAGATGCCACTTTGTGAGAACCTCAGCAATCTTCCTCATTTCCTTAGGAAATTTTAGTCTATCTGCAATCTGCTTCATCATGTCAGCCCCGACTTTATCGTGACCGTAAAATGTGAACCAGCCCCCTTCTTCAGATAGTTCTGCAGTTTGCGGCTTGCCTACGTCATGTAGCAATGCAAACCATCTGTTCAACATACAATTACGTTCCGTAGGAGCGTGCTGAACAGCTAGGAAGATGTGTTCCAATACCGATCCCTCAGGATGGTA
>Ga0114933_10000473_pt1 | contig 49116 bp, 46 predicted proteins | sample 4SBtaG_FD_89691 | JGI IMG/M metagenome (GOLD analysis project Ga0114933, IMG submission 89691) | Deep subsurface microbial communities from Kolumbo volcano to uncover new lineages of life (NeLLi) - 4SBTROV12_W25 metaG | ecosystem: Environmental > Aquatic > Marine > Volcanic | place: Kolumbo... | reverse complement strand
TTTTTCAAACTAATTATTATTTTAATAATTTAATAAATTCAATTTCTGAAATAATTGGGATATTCTGATCTTTTGCTTTTTTTAATTTTGATCCAGCATTTTCTCCAGCAACTACAAAATTTGTTTTTTTACTAATAGATGCACCGACTTGACCTCCATTTTCTTCAACTATTTTTTTTGCTTCAGATCTTTTTAATTCTATTAATGAACCAGTAAAAACAAATGATAACCCTTCAAACTTATTTGAATTTGTTTTACTTCCTAATTCAAAATTTAATCCATGATGAATACAATTATTAATCATTTCAATATTTATTTGATTACTAAAAAAATCAGTTATTGATTTCGCCATAATTTCACCAACCTCATGAATCTCAAGTAAGTTTTCTAAATCTGCAGAAATAATATTTTCTAAATTATGAAATTTCTTTTCTAATATCTTAGATGCATGTTCACCCACATTCCGAATTCCAAGTCCATGAATAAATCGAGATAAAGTTGCCGTTTTAGATTTATCAATTGAATCAATTGTATTTTGAGCAGATTTTTCACCTTGTCGATCAAGGTTTTTAATATCATTAATTTCCAACTGAAAAATATCCGAAATATTAGAAATAATATTATTATCAACTAATTGTTCAACAAGTTTTTCTCCAAAACCATCAATATCCATACAATTCTTTGAAACAAAATGTTTTAACCGTCCTTTTATTTGTGCAGGGCAAGTAAAATTCTGACATCGAGCAACCACTTCACCCTCTGATTTAATTATTTCAGACTTACATTCAGGGCAATGAGCTGGAAGAATATATGGTATAGATTTTTGTTTTCTTTTCTCAAAAATAACCATTACAACTTCAGGGATTACATCTCCAGCTCGTTGAATAATTACCGTATCCCCTACTCTTACATCTTTTCTATCTATCTCATCTTGGTTATGCAATGTTGCATTACTGACAATTACACCACCCACTTTTACAGGCTCTAATTGAGCTACAGGCGTTACTGCTCCTGTTCGTCCAACACTTGCAATAATATTATTTATAACGGTTGTTGCTTGGCGAGATTTAAATTTTCCTGCAATTGCCCATCTCGGAGAACGACTTCGATTACCAAGTTCATTTTGTTTTTTTAATGAATTTACTTTAAAAACAACACCATCAATATCATACTTTAAATTTTCTCGTAATGATTCTATATTTTCTTTAAACTGTATTAAAAATTCTTTACCCATCCCTGTTTTAATTAAATAATTAACAGGAAATCCCCATTTTGGTAATTGGTTAAGAAAATCTGAATGTGAATCAAACTCTACCCCATCTAAAACACCAAATGCATAGCAATTAATTTTCAGAGGTCGGTTTGCAGAAATTTTAGAATCTAATTGCCTTAAACTTCCCGCAGCACAATTGCGCGGATTTGCAAATGGTTGCTCACCATTTTTTAATCTTGAAAGATTTAATTTTTCAAAATCATTATGATTTATAAAAACTTCACCTCGAATTTCTAATAATTTAGGTGGCGTATTATCTAAAATTTTCAATGGAATAGATTTAATTGAACGGAGGTTTTGAGTGATATCTTCACCTGTAACTCCATTACCCCGCGTTGATCCATATTGAAAAATTCCATTTTCATAAACAAGCTCAACAGCAAGGCCGTCTAGCTTAGGTTCACAAGTATATTCAATCTCATCTTCCGTACTTAGGAATTTTTTAATTTGCTTATCAAAATCTTTAATTTCACCGTTATTCATGGCATTAGCTAATGATAACATTGGAATACGATGCTCAATTGTGTTAAATGAGGATAATGGTGATGCTCCCACACGCTGAGTTGGTGAATCTTGAGTTACTAATTCAGGGAATTTTTCTTCTATTTTTATTAATTCTCGAAGTAATTCATCATATTCACTATCAGAAATAATAGGTTTATCATGAATATAATAATTAATATTATGTTCGTTAATTAATCGTTTTAATTCAGTTAATTTTTCTATAATAATTCTCAATTATCTTTTTATTTCCTCTTCAACAATTGAAGATAAATTAAAATAATCTTCACCTGAAAATCTAAATTCAACATGAATATATTCACCATTTTCATTAATTTTATATTTATTTTTAAACCAATCTTTTTTATTTACAATATCATTTAACGCATTTGCAAAATAATTTAAATCTTCTCGAGTATTATACAGCCCTAAACTCACCCTAACCATTCCCATCCACGGCTCAATATGCCAAGGGTTATCCAAATTTTTAATACCTTTTATTTGGTTTGCGTGCGTTTGTTCTAACATTTTTTCAACATAAGGGTGAGCACAAAAACATTCATTTCGTACAGCAATATTATAATAATCATTTAAAATAGCAGCGACTAAACCGTGATCCATATTAACAATATTAAATGAAATTGAAGCGGCACGAGGGCAAGTTACGGTGTCTGTATCCCCATATATAACCATATCTGGAATCCCAATCATTTTAGCCATTAATTCATTTGTCATTGCTAAATCTTTTTTAAGAATATAATCCATACCAATTTGATCTAATATTTCAATTGAAGCACCCAATATAATTGCTCCTAAAATATTTGGTGTACCTGCTTCTTCACGGTCAGGGAATTTAGATTTAACAACATAAGAATTTTCATATACTCTATCAACCATTCCACCTCCAACTTCATCAGGATCAGTCGCTGAAAGTATCGATTTTCTCGCAATTACAACTCCAGGCGAACCCGGTGCATAGGTTTTATGTCCTGAAAAAATAAGTGAATCAATATCATGCGAGGAATCATTATGACCGCTCATTTTTATAGGGGCATGTGAAGCCATTTGAGCAGCATCCACAATTACATGAGTTCCATACTTATGTGCTAATGATGCTATTTTGTTCATCGGATTAAAAATACCAGTTACATTGCTAATTCCGGTAACAGATACATAGCTTACTTTCTCTTTATATTGACTTAAATATTTTTCTAATAATTGAAGATTTACACATCCCAAATTTGAATCATGAGTATCCAGTGGAATATGCACGACTTGCCCACCATGTTTTCGATGGGGTAAATCATTAGAATGATGTTCCATAATGGATATTAATATAATGTTTTTATCTGGACGAATTTGACCAAAAACACGTGCCATTCTATTCATTCCAGAGGTAACTCCACTTCCTGTAAAAAAACATGTATATTCTTTTGAATCTGCTTTTACAAAATCCAATACTTTTTGATGTACCCAATTATAAGTCTGTGTAGAGATTTTTGCACCAAAATGCATCTCAGAATGGGTATTAGAGTAATGTTTTAAAAATTGTTCAGCAGTTCTTAAAGCAGGCCCCATCATAAGCGTAGATGCTGTAGAATCAAAATATACCCTGCGTGTTTTTTTTCCATTAGCAAGTAAATATTCAGTATCTAAACCAATAAAATCATGACGGATTTTATTATAAAGAGCTTCACCTTTTAGAGATGTTGACTGAGTTTTAATCATTAATATTTTCCCTTTTTATTCAAATCCAAGTTATAAAAATTACATTATTTACAATGCTCATTAATATAATTGAACAACGATTTTTGTAACTGTTTAGTCAATTTAAATTCTGAATTCCACCCATCCCAAAAACACGGTAATAGACCAATCCCTGATGAAGAAATAAACGCCTCATCCATTGATTGAATTTCATTTTGAGGTATTTTAGTTTTAATAATTTCTAATCCTAAATCTGCCCCAATTTTCATAATTGTATCACGGGTTACACCTGGTAGAATTCCTAAATCTTCAGATGGTGTAATTAATGAATTGTTTTTAATATAAAAAATATTTCTGATTGCACATTCAGTAATAAATCCATCATTATTTATAAATACAGGTTCATAAGCACCATATTTATCCGCATCTTTTTTAGCAAGCATATTACCAATATAATTCATTGACTTTATTGCAGGGGTAAACCGAATAATTGGGTAGTCAGATTCGTTAAAATAAACAACTTTTACTGGAATATTACTTTTTTCAGCAATTGGCCTAATTGAAATATATAAACAAGTCGGGCCATTATATTTCCACGGCTCTCCTTCTAATTCACCTCTCGTAATCATTAATCGAATTAAACCATTTTCAAAATTATTTTTATTTATTATTTTATTTAAAATAGTATATAAGTCAGAATTTGAATATTCAATATTAATTTTAATTGTTTTTAATCCTGAGTTTAATCGAGCAAGATGCTTATCCAATAAAAATAGTTTTTTATTTTGAAATCGAATAGTTTCAAATAATCCATCTCCAAGTAAAAATCCTGCATCATTTGCAGATATTAGTGCTTCAGATTTTTTTTCCCATTTTCCATTAATATAAAAAATAGGATTTAACATATTGATTCCATTTTTGATTGAACAAAATTTAAAATTTTAGATTTAGCCTTTGTTTCCAACCATTCTTCGCTTGAGTCAGAATCCCAAACTATCCCCCCACCAACGGGATATGTTGCATTATTTTTTTCTATTGTTAATGTACGAATTGAAATATTAAAATCCATATCTCCATTGGGTTTTATATAACCCATCGCACCGGTATAAATTCCACGATTATAATCTTCTAAATTATCAATTATTGACATTGCTTTTTCTTTTGGAGCACCCGTAATAGAACCACCCGGAAATAATGCTTGAATTATATCTGAAATCTCTGTTGAATTTTTTAGTTCTCCCAAGACTTCAGTTACCATGTGATGCACGGTTTCATAAGTTTGTATTTCATATAAGTTATTAATCTTCACCGAGCCAAACTTACAAATTTTACCCAAATCATTTCTCAATAAATCAACAATCATTAAATGTTCGGCTCTATCTTTTTCACTATTTGCTAACTCTATTATATTTTGTTGCCTTTCTAATTCCGTTGCTCCTTCAGGGCGAGTTCCTTTCATCGGGTAAGAATAAATATGTCTATTTTTTACTCTAATAAATTCTTCTGGTGAAAATGATAGAATATTCTCCTTCCCTGTATTGAGATACATTCCTCTACGAGGTTTAATTTTCCAACTAAGTTGAGAATATAAATTAAAAGGATCACCTTCAAAATCAAAATTTATAGGATATGTTTGGTTAATTTGATACACATTTCCATGTTCTAAATTTGCTTTAATTTTCTCAATTAGTAATTTATACTCAGATTTTTCAATCCCTTCAGATTTATTAATAAGCAACGAATTTACTTTAGGTTCAATAATAAATAATTGGGGTAGAATTTCTACTTTATTCGGTTTACCAAACCAAAACTGCGGAATTGAATTCTTTATGGGTTTGAATGGTATATGTGGGTAAATAATATTTTTAAAATCATACGAAAAAAAACCAATTGCAGAAAATATTTGTGAATCATTCTGCCATTTTTTAATTGTATTTTGAAAAATATCCAATGGATTGCCTTCTATATATTTTCCATTAAGATATGTTTTATTATTTACACATGTAAGGATTTCGTCAAATCCCCAAATACCTGCAAGTATTCCAGAATTTCCATTATAATCAATAACAGCATCGGGGTTGCCATTTTGTTCAATATAAGTATTTAAATCAATCATTGTTTAAAGGTGATTTCCTTACGCTTCCAAAGGTGGTAAAATTAAAATAATTTGGCGATGGAATTGCATAAGAGAATACGCGTTGTTCTCTTAAAACCGTGGATAATTTTTTAGATTTTATTTTACTTATTGGAATTTTATATCGCTTTCCTGAAATACATTTTTCAATTTGTGGAACTTTTGGAGGTGTCCATTTAAAGTGGATTGCAAATAAATTAAGTAATGATAAAATAACATCCTCATCCCAATCTGGGTTAAATTTATATTCCTTACTATGGATTTTCCGATGTTTACTTTTGAGTTTAGATTTGCCAGAAACAGCTCCCAAATGGGCTAACATTGGATATAATTCTTGATCGACTGTTTCTTCAATTAATTTTGTATTTGCAAAATTAAATAAATATTCCCAGTCAATGCCAGGAAGACGCTTCGCCCAGTTTTCTATGTTTTTTGGATATTTCTGCATTTTTAACCAAACCGCATCTGCATGAAGTAAAAGTGCTTTTTCCATAATTTTATCTGATAAGACAATTTTATGAAGCCAATACAAAAATAAAATTGTAGAAAATGGATATTTTTGATTGAAATTTTCAGCGGAAATACCGGCTAAAATATTTGGATTACACGAAGACATAAATCCATGAGGGATATGACCATCTAAAGTAATGATATGCCCTCCAATTGCTTTTCCTTGCGATGGCAAAATATTTAAATCAACCCAAATTAAATCCGATTTGTTTTTAAGTCCTTCCTTAGAAATCCAGATATGTTCAAAATTATAATATCCTACTAATTCCCAATCTAAATAGTGGTGAAGAAACCCCGCACAAATTAAACCATCATAATCAGCAGAGATAATAAATTGTCTGTTTTTTTCCTTCAACCATGGGTATTGCTGAAATATGTATTTTTGGTTAAAAATCATAGTGAAAGCTTAGTATATTCAAGGTATAATTGTAGAGTAATTTTTAACAAAGATAAAAAGGATTTAACACATGAAAAAATATATTTTAGTCATTTTAACAACGATATTTATAAACCAAATTTTTGCAATTGGTGGGTTTGGTCTTTATGGTGATTATGATTTAATGTCTCACAACGGGAGCAATAATTCGTTTGATGCTGGGTTATTGCAATTAAATGCAGACCCATTTGATAATGCTTACGGTGGGGGATTTTACTTATATATTGACGCATTACCATTTATTGATGTAGAAGTAAATGCTGAAATTGCAGCTAATACAACAACAACCACTTTTTCATTAAATGAAAATTTATTGTGTGACCCAATCCCCTGTGAAAATCAAAATTTTTCGACAGATTTACTGCCATGGGCAAGAAGTTCAATGTATGTTACTGCAAGAAAAAAGATATTTGGATTATCAATCCCATTTCTTGCAAAAGCAAAATTATATGCTGGTGCAGGAATGAATTTACATAGTGTAACACCAGAATATACGATTGACCTATTGACCGATGCATTTGATACTGATGATATTACTGATATTTTTAATTTGATGGATGGTAATGTATCGTACATAACAACACTTGCAAATCATGTTACCGAAAATATGAATAAAATAAATGGATTTCATGTTCAAACAGGAGTACAGGCGAAACTTCTAATGTTTGATATGTTCCTCAATGCACGATACACTTTAGCAAAAGATGTAATTCCTGGAAAGTCTGGATTCCCAAGTGTATGGTTAGGTGTAGGCTATGGGATTTAATTTGTAAAACGACAACATAAGGTTATCCCTTGTTTTAATATATTCTAATATGAAAAAAGAAATTAGAAAATGGCAGACTATTCCCAAATTCAACGCTGTATAAAAATACTGCAATTATTATCTACGCATAAATATGTGACGACTTCTCAATTAGAAGAACGGTTTCATTTTACGGTTTCTCGTCGGACATTACAGCGAGATCTCATCGTATTATCAGATGTTGGCATTCCATTAATTACAGAAAAAGTCCAAGCAAATGAAAACGCATGGTCATTAATGGACTCATTCAAAAGTTTTTTACCCATTCCGTTGGAAACAAATGAATTTTTAGCTCTTCAATTATTAAAAGCAAATCTTTCTCTTTTTAACAAAACAGAAATTCAGGATGATGTGAAGAAATTATCTCAAAAAATTGACCAATTATTACCTGAAAATTTATTTGTTCAATCGACCAAAAAAGAATCTCAAAATATTTTTTCATCATTTTACATGGGACAATATGATTATTCTGGAAGCAATGAGATTATCAAATCCATAATGGATGGAATTTTTGAAAAGAAAAAATGTTTGGTTATTTATGATAGACAAATGACTGGCAAACCTGTTGGGTTTTATGTAGAACCTGAAAAGTTTTTATCCTATCAGGGGGGATTATATGTCATTGTTTACATTCGAAATTTAAGTGAATTTAGATTATTAGCTGTTCATCGTATTATTGAATGGAAGATTTTTTCTGACCAATTCCCCGATGATCACTCATTTAATGAAAAAGAATTTTTTCGTCAGCGATTTGGATTATTTGAAGGTGAATCAGAAAAAATTAAATTAAAATTTGATAAATCCATTCGACATTTAATTGAGCATAAAACCTGGCATTCGTCTCAATCATTTTCTGATGATAAAAAACAAAATTTAATAATGAAATTTGAAGCACCAATTACTCCTGAATTAATATCATGGATTATGAGTTGGCATGTGAATGTAAAAGTGATAAAACCAATTGAATTAAAAGCCGAAATAAAAGAAAAATTAATCCAAAATTTAAATGAATATGAACTTTAATACATACATAACAGGTTATTTAGGAAATTTATTTTTGTTTTATATAACGAAACGAGTCATGACTCTTTTTAATAGGGGGAGAATATTAAATATTAATATATTTAAGTAATGAGTTTATCTATAATAAATATCTATTATAATAAGATTTCTCAGGGAAAACCCAAATTTGATGAACCTAATGGTTTACAAACAACCATGATTTTTACCCATGTTTTACATAATGGGCATTTGAGATTTAAAAGTCTGAGAGAGAGATTATGAGAAAAATTTCAAATATGGTTACACGACTATTTTTGCAGTATAACAATATTGAAAAATAGAGTAATTTTAGACTTAACTATAGTAATTACTATATGTTAGAAAAAAACAATGAAATATGTTTATACGGCAGTTTGAGTGCTATATACACTTTTAGCTAAGGCGTATATACATGGTTAGAGCCGACCGCAGAGCGGTCGGCTCTAACGGCGTGGCAATAATAGATTAAAAAGGAGGCATCATGATAGAAAAGAAATGGCTTGTGATTGTACCCGGAATTTTAGCAGTTATTTCCATAACATTTGTTGTAACTTTATTTCTCGTAAAAATACTGTGGGCATGGACAATTCCTGATCTTTTTCCGGGAGCAGTTCAGCAGGGATTAATTACAAAAGAGATTTCTTGGTTGGCAGCATTCAAAATAGCAATATTCATCGGTGTTTTGAGCGGTTTGTTTAAATGTAAAGGACAGAAAGAAGAATAATTATCCATCACAAAAAAGATAACAAAATAATCCAGCCGACCCTCCTCGCCGTTTTTTTGAAACCGCAGGCTCGTCGGACGGCTGATTTCCTTGTTAGAGGTCAAAGATAAATAAACTAGATAATACCCAAGTTGAATTGAGGCATATCCAACTAGAACTGGAAAATGGTCGATCTCAGCACTTCAGAAGTTTTGTTGATCAATATTATTGTTATAAACATGGTTATATCAACAGATTTGGCAAAGCAAAATGGACCGATCTTTTCTGGAAAGAAATTGTTTCAAAAGAGGCAAAGAAAACGAATGATAGAAAAATGGTAATCAAAGAACATATTATTCCCCTCCGAGTAATTACTGACAAACTTGAACAACTTGTCAAGAAAAAAACAATATCACTTGCTGCTATTCAAGCAGTCCTGGATAAATATACTCTCTTCGCCACAATAACAAGACTGGAAGACCAATTGCTAAGAGATGCTAAACTGAACAGTAAAATGCCCGATGAATTTTATGATGAAAATAGTCCAATGCATGACGATCCATTCGCAAGATATAAAAAAGTCGGAATAGAATATGAAACACTATGAAAAAACCTCTAACAAAATATCAAGCGGACGGCGTTAACTTTGCCGGCGCTGACGCGGCAACTCCATTGATACCGTCCGCTTATTCAAAACGTTAGGCGGTTCAATAATCTAAGTATAGAGATTTCACAATATAAAGTTTTTTATTAAAAAATCACTTATTTAATTTTTATAGTTTTTACATTGGACTATTTGACTGCTTGTTATAGAAAACCCATAAAATCCAAAATTGAAATATTATATGTTTTAGCTATTCATAATGAATTAAAATCATTTATAAGTGAATTTCTATAAAATATCTAATTAATCACCTACAATCAAACCAGGGTCCATTTTGTAAATCGCTAAGGAATAATTTTTTATCTTCTTTTTCTTTAATTTTATTTCCAGCATCTTCTGCTTTTTTATACCATTTTTGACATTCTTCTTTATTTTTTAAAGATGCATTCTCCCTCGCCATTGCTTCATAGGCATAGGCTAAATCAAAATCATCAAATTTATGCTCATCTGTTAATCGCATCGTTTCCTTTGCATAACCAATCGCTTTTTCACCCATACCCAAATTTGTATAGGCATTTGCAATCATCCATTGACCGCGTTGTTCATTAATGGGTTGAAAATTGGGTGAGTTTTGCCAATGATATAGCGATGCTTTTGCAAACATAACCATTCGTACATTATCTTGCTCAGAACGATCTTTTTTTCCTAGTAAATTCCAAGTTTGAATGTTCATTTCAATTCCCATATAATGGTGCATTTTATCTTCGTCTGTAAATTTTGATTTTTCTGACACTGGTGTTCCTCCATTTATAAAAGAAATTGTAAAAATGATTAAAAAGTAAAAAATTGATTTCATATTAATCCCTCATCAATAAAATTATGATAAATAAATTACATCTATTTTAATTTGTATGAAAAATAATTTGTTTATGGTAACCAAAAATTTTAATAGATTGTTTCGTCTGCAATTACAGACTACCTCGTTTTTTGATTTAATCAGAATTGGATTTATCCTGAAAGGTGGAGGGAACAGGCCCTGTGAAACCTTAGCAACCTACCGAATCTTCGGACAAGGTGCTAATTCCTGCCTCAATAAGAGGAAAGATAAGCTCGGTATTAAACTGAACATATCAAAAAAATAAATTCTAATCTTTATAATAATTAGCATATTTTTTACTTTTTATAATTGATAAAATTCTGACAAATTATTATGGTAAAAAAAGACTAATTCAATTCATTTATGAAACAAAAATTTATTATACTAAAATTTGGTGGTTCATCCATAAAAAATGCAAAACGCATTAAACATGTTGCTGAAATTATACATCAACAACAACAAAAATGTGATAAAATTGCAATTGTGGTATCTGCTTTAGGTGGAGTAACCGATAAACTAATAAAACTTTCAGAATTTCAAAATAAACCTAATCAATTTCAAGAATTAGTTTCAGAAATAAAAACTCATCATTTTCAAATTTGTAAGGAATTAAAATTAGATAATAATAAAATCGAGAAATTATTTTTAGATTTAAAAATGGAAAAACAAGATTCAAAGTCCATACTTCAATTTAAAGATAAAATAATTTCCTATGGAGAACGAATTTCTTCTCAAATTATTTCAGACTATCTACATACAATAAATGTAAATTCTGAATCCTTAGATGCCAGAAAAGTTATAATTACAGATAATCATTTTGGGAATGCATTTGTACATTATCAAGAATCTTATAAAAAAATACGAACTTATTTCTCCTCAGTTAATCAAATTCAAGTTATCACTGGATTTATCGGTTCAACCCAAACTGGAGAGACTACTACTTTAGGAAGAAGTGGTTCTGATTATACCGCATCTATTTTTGGCTCGGCATTAAATGTGGATGAAATCCAAATATGGACAGATGTGAATGGTATATTATCTGCAAATCCAAAAATTGTTAAAAAAGCAAAACCAATTTCTCATTTAAATTATGAGGAAGCAATGGAATTAGCACATGCAGGGGCGAAAGTCATATTTCCGCCAACAATGGTTCCAGCTCTAGATAAAAATATTCCTATTCGAATAAAAAATACTTTTCGCCCTGAAAAGCCAGGTTCACTCATTTCTAATAATTTTGAATTTAATAATCGAGTCGCTGTTGGAATTTCTTCGCAATCAAATATGGCAATGGTTCGTTTACAAGGTGCTGGAATGGTGGGTTTATATGGTTTAATTGGTCGGATTTTTTCATCATTAGCTAAAAAGAAAGTAAACATTGTCCTCGTTTCTCAGGTATTTAGTGAACATTCTATTTGTTTTGTAATTCAACCTGAGCAAATTGAAATAACAGATAAAACCTTAAAACTTGAATTTGAATTTGAATTAAAAAACCATATAATTGATAGAATAATAATTGAAAAAAAATTATCATTAATTGCATTGGTTGGTGAGGGAATGAGGCATAAATTTGGAATTTCTGGCAGATTATTTGATACCCTGGGCCATCATAAAATTAGCGTCGTTGCTATCGCTCAAGGCTCATCTGAACGAAATATTTCATTAATTGTTAATGATAATCAATCAGAAAAAACACTTCACATTTTACATTCAGAGTTTTTTGAAAAAAAATTAAACAATATCGGAATATTTCTTGCTGGCGTTGGTACCGTTGGAAATGAATTTTTACATATTTTATCTAAAATTTCAAACCCTAAACTAATTTTAGCAGGAGTGTTACGAAGTAAAAAAATATTACTAAACCAAGATGGAATTAATCCAATAGATGCAATTACCCAATTAGAAAAAAATGGTGAGACCTTAGATTTTAATAAAATATTTGAAATTGGAGATTTATTTAAAAATAAAATTTTTATTGACAGTACAACAAGTCAAAGTTTATCAAAATTATACCCTGAAATATTTAATAATGGATTTTCAATTGTAACTGCCAATAAAAAAGCAAACACACTGGGAATGGAATACTATAACCAAATTCATTCAATTGTAAAAAATAATCCAATTAAATTTTATTATGAAACCAATGTAGGTGCTGGCTTACCCGTTATTTCAACAATAAAATCATTACTCGCAAGTGGTGATAAAATCCATAAAATAGAAGGTATATTATCAGGTACTTTAAGTTATTTATTTAATTCATTTGATGGACAGATTCCATTTTCAGAATTAGTGAAAAGAGCAAAAATTAATGGCTATACGGAGCCTGATCCTCGAGAAGATTTAAATGGAATGGATGTTGCCCGAAAGTTATTAATTTTAGCAAGAGAATTGGGTTATAAAATGGAATTAAATGAAATTAATGTAGAAAGTTTACTTCCTGAAAAAAGTGATGAATGTAAATCTATTGATGAATTTTTAAACTTTTTTAATATTGCAGATTCGCACTTTAATGAATTAGTTATAAATGCGAATGCAAATAATCAAAAATTAAAATATATTGGATTATTAGATGGTAAATCCGCTCAAGTTAAATTAGAAGCTGTTTCTAAATCTCATCCTTTTTATCATTTAGATGGAAGTGAAAATATAATTTCAATAACAACAACTCGTTATTCGGAAAAACCACTTGTGATCAGAGGTCACGGTGCAGGAGCGGAAGTAACTGCAGGAGGTGTAATGGCAGATTTAATGGAAATAATAAAAGAATATGAATAAAATTAAAGTTGGAATTTTAGGTGCAACAGGAATGGTTGGACAAAATTATCTTCAATTATTATCAAATCATCCATGGTTTGAAGTGATTGACTTATCTGCATCAAATCGTTCAGCGGGGAAAAAATTTAAAGATGCAGTTTCAGGAAAATGGATGATGAATAATGATATTCCAAAACAATTTGAAAACTTAACTGTCAGAAACATACATGATATCGGCTCAATTCCCAGCTCAGTTAAATTTTTCTTTTCCGCGTTAGATTTAGAGGAAAAAGATGATACGCGTAATTTTGAATTTCATTATGCTTCTTTAGGATATCCAATAATTAGTAATAGTTCTGCGAATCGCTGGACAGATGATGTTCCTATGATTATTCCAGAAATTAACCCTCAACATTCAGACATTATTTCAATTCAACAAAAAAATAGAAATTTACCATCGACTGGATTTGTAGCAGTTAAACCAAATTGCTCTATTCAATCTTATTTAATTGCATTAGTGGCTTTAGAAAAAGCAGGATTCCCCATAAAAGATGTTCAAGTAACAACATTGCAAGCACTATCGGGTGCAGGTGCAAATGGATTGACAAATAAAAATTGGCGAGAAAATGTAATTCCATTTATTAATGGCGAAGAGAAGAAAACCGAAATGGAACCATTAAAAATCTTAGGTGAAATTCAAAATGGAAAAATAGCAAATTTTAATAATTTAAAAATCAGTGCAACATGCACGCGAGTTCCTGTGATTGATGGTCATACTGCAATTGTACAAATCAATTTTAAAAATAAAATCCCAACAGAAAATGAAATAATTAATATTTGGTCAAATTATAAAGGTGAAGTTCATGATTTAGATCTTCCCTCATCACCAAAATTCCCTATTATTTACAATAAAGATAGTAATAGACCTCAAATAAAATTAGATGTAAATAATGGAAATGGGATGTCAATTACAATCGGGCGATTAGAAAAAGATACATTTTTTGATAAAAAATTTATAGGATTATCTCATAATACTGTTAGAGGTGCCTCAGGAGGTGCAATTTTAATGGCTGAATTATTAGTAAAAAAAGGATGGATCAAAAGTGAGTAATTCCATAAAAATTAAAGCTTCAGGATCTGTAGCAAATGTATCTTGCGGATTTGATTGTTTGGGGTACTCTTTAGATAGCCCCGCCGATATTTTAGAAATTACAAAAAACAACTCTTCTAAAATAAATATTTCAATGACAGGATTAGGAATTGAAAATATACCGCTAATTCCTGAAAAAAATACTGCAGGGAAAGCAATAATATCATTATTATCAAAATTAAATATCGAACAAGGCTTTGATGTTAAAATTGAAAAAGGAATACCTCCTGGAAGTGGAATTGGCTCGAGTGCTTCAAGTGCAGTCGGTGCTGTTTATGGAGTGAATCAATTATTGGATAATCCTCTAACTTCGAGAGAATTATTAGTGCATTCAATGGCAGGAGAAGCAGTCGCATCAGGTGGATTCCATGCTGATAATGTAGCGCCGTCTTTATTGGGTGGAATGATTTTAATCAGAAGTTATGAACCCTTAGATATTATTCAAATTCCTATTCCTGAAAAACTTTGGAGCACAGTAATATTACCTGATTATATGATAATACAAAAGATGCAAGAAAGATGCTACCGAACCAAGTCGCTCTTAAATCTGCAGTAAATCAAGCGGGAAATCTTGGTGGTTTCATTCTTGGTTTTGTCAACTCTGATTTTAATTTAATTTCTAGATCAATGGAAGATTTATTTGCAGAGCCAGTAAGACAAACACTCATCCCTGGGTTTAAAAGAGTTAAAAATTCTGCACTAGAAAATGGAGCAATTGGTTGTGGGATTTCAGGATCTGGACCATCAATTTTTGCCTTTTCAAATGAAAAAGAAATTGCAAATAAAATTGGAATAGGAATGAAAAACGCCTTTAGCAAAGAAGGACTTTCAAGTAAAGTATATATTTCAAAGATTAATCAAAATGAACCACGGATTTTAGACTAATGAAATATTTTAGTACAAATTTAATTTCAGAAAATGCTTCATTTAAAGACGCCCTTTTTAATGGATTAGCTCCAGATGGTGGGTTGTATATGCCCGTAGAAATCCCTGAACTTAATAAGAATTTATTTTATTCAAATATGAGCTATCCTGAATTGGCAACCGAAATAATTCACCCATTTGTTGAAAACGAAATATCAAAAAAAACATTATTTAATATTTGTGAATCCGCATTTAATTTTCCGATCCCATTAATTCAACTTGATGACCATCTACAAATTTTAGAATTATTCCATGGACCAACCTTTGCCTTTAAAGATTTTGCAGCTCGCTTTATGGCAAGAACAATGCAGTTCTTTATGGAAAAAGAAAAAATGGAAAGAACGGTATTAGTTGCAACGTCTGGAGATACCGGGAGTGCCGTTGCAAATGGGTTTTATAATGTAGATGGAATAAAAGTAATTATTCTTTACCCTTCAGGACGAGTGAGTAAAATTCAAGAACATCAATTAACTACCCTTGGTGGTAATATTACCGCATTAGAGATTCAAGGAAATTTTGATGATTGTCAAAAATTAGTGAAAACAGCTTTTTTAGATAATGAAATACAACATCAAAGACCTTTAAGTTCTGCTAACTCTATTAATATTGCACGATTAATTCCACAATCTGTCTATTATACTTGGGCATGGATGAAGGCAAATCGACCGAAAAATATAATGATAAGTGTCCCTAGTGGGAATTTTGGAAATCTAACTGGCGGGCTTATTGCAAAACGAATGGGACTACCAATAGCTAAATTTATTGCCTCTGTAAATAGTAATGATATATTTCCTAAATATTTACAATCGGGGGAATATTTACCGCAAGAGGGAAAACAAACGCTTTCCAATGCAATGGATGTTGGGAATCCAAGTAATTTTGAACGGATAAAAAGTTTATTTAACTCAGAAATAAAAACGATTTCTAAAAATATTTCTTCGGTAAGTATTAATGATGAAATTACATCAGAAACAATTATTTCAATATTTAATAAATATAATTATTTAGCTGACCCACATACTGCTGTTGGTATAAAGGGACTAGAAAAAATTTGTTCAAAAAATGAAAAGGGTATTGTATTATCAACTGCACATCCAGGAAAATTTGCTGATGCAATTGAACCTATTATTAAAAATAAAGTTGACATTCCTGCAAAATTAAAAAAAGCAATGAAAAAAGAAAAAAATAGTATCATCATTCCAAATGACTTTGAGGTATTTAAATCATTTCTTATCAGTGAAAAATGAGAATTAAAATTTTATTCATTATATTTTTAGGTTTATGTTTTTCTCAAATAAACACGGAAAGTATGAGAAATGAATCATTAATTGATGGAATTCAAAATAAAATTACCGTTAATTTCACACTTGAAAAAGCGGATGTTGAAGTTGTTGAATTTGAAACAAAATACAGATTGGATTATGCAGTAAACCAAAATTTAACTTCATTTTTCATTGTTAATTATAAAAATGGATATCTAAAAAGTAATGAAAAAATAAATCAAATTGTAAATAAAGGGTTTACACATTTACGATTAACACAAATACTCATTCCACAGATTTATGGTGAATTGTTTTTTCAAATTGGTTTTAATGATTTTTTATCAATTAAGGAGCGAAAAATCACAGGAGGGGGAATTAGAATAAAAGGTAAAGAAAAAATTAAAGCATTAAAATCATTTTTAGGTTCAGGGTTGATGAATGAAATCGAAAAATATGATGATGATGAGAATTCAAATTTTAATTTAATTAGATCAACAAATTATCTAACCTTAGACTTTCAAATTTTAGAAAATATAACATTTACAAATACAGCTTATTACCAAGTTGACATATCTAATAAAAACGATTATCGGATTTTATATAATAGTGGATTAAATTTTAAATTAATTAAAAATTTACATTTTTCTATGGCCATTAATTATAGATATGATAATGAACCACAACATAATATAAATAAACAATATGTTCAAATTTCAAATGGGATTACATATCATTTTTAATATTTTTCAAAATGAAATATTATAGATGGACCTAAATCAAATATTAAAAAATCGAATACTTGTTCTTGATGGTGCAATGGGAACAATGATTCAAACCTATAAATTACAGGAAAATGATTTTAGAGGCTCATTATTTATTGACCATAAATCTGATTTAAAGGGGTGTAATGATTTACTTTCTATTACTCAACCCCATATCATTAACGAAATTCATAGTCAATATCTAGAAGTTGGGGCAGATATAATTGAAACGAATACTTTTAATTCAAATTATCCCGGATTAGCTGATTATGATTTGGAAGAATTTGTTTATCAAATAAATTATGAATCTGCTAAAATTGTTAAAATATGTACAAAAAAATACTCTGAATTAACACCTGATAAACCTCGGTTTGCTTGTGGAATTTTAGGTCCAACAAATAGAACAGCATCTCTATCTCCAGATGTAAATGATCCTGGATTTAGAAATATATCTTTTGATGAATTAGTCAAAACCTACTCCATTGCAACAAACGGGTTAATAGATGGTGGTGTTGATTTTCTAATGATTGAAACCGTATTTGATACACTTAATTGTAAAGCGGCAATTTTTGCAGTTCAAAAGGTTTTTGAAGAAAAAGGAATCTCATTACCAGTGAGTATTTCTGGCACAATTACAGATGCAAGTGGTAGGACATTATCAGGCCAAACAGTTGAAGCATTTTATAATTCGGTAAGGCATATTGAATTACTTTCTATCGGATTTAATTGTGCATTGGGTGCAATTGAATTAAGACCTTGGTTGGTAGAATTATCAAAAATCTCAGAATTTCCAATTTCTTGTCATCCCAATGCAGGGCTTCCAAATGAGTTTGGAGGATATGATGAATCACCTACATCAATGGCTGAAATAATTAAAGAGTTTGCAATTTCAGGTTTGGTAAATATTATTGGTGGCTGTTGTGGAACGACTCCTAAGCATATAAATAAAATTGTAGAAACAATTAAAAATATAAAACCACGAAAAGAAATTAAAATCCCAAAAACGCTGAGATTAAGCGGATTAGAACCATTAAATTTTAGAAATGATTTATTATTTGTAAATATTGGCGAACGAACAAATGTAACTGGTTCAATAAAATTTAACAGATTAATAAAAGAAGAAAACTATGAAGATGCTCTCGAAGTTGCCAGACAGCAAATAGAAAATGGTGCCCAAATAATCGATATTAATATGGATGAAGGTCTTTTAGATTCTGAAAAAGTAATGGTAACATTCTTAAAACTCATAGCTTCTGAACCTGATATTTCTAAAGTACCAATTATGTTAGACTCATCTCGATGGGATGTAATAGAATCAGGGTTAAAACATATTCAAGGAAAAGGAATTGTTAATTCTATTAGCCTAAAAGAAGGTGAAAATGATTTTTTAGAAAAAGCTAAACTTGTTAAAAAATATGGCGCATCAGTTATTGTAATGGCATTTGATGAAAATGGCCAAGCAGATACATTTAAACGGAAAGTAGAAATCTGTAAAAGGGCATATTTTTTATTAACAGAAAAAGTTTACTTCCCATCTGAAGATATAATTTTTGATCCCAATATTTTTGCAGTTGCCACAGGAATTGAAGAACACAATAATTATGCTATTGATTTTATTAATGCAATAAAATGGTTAAAAACTGAACTACCCCATATTCGAATTAGTGGCGGTGTGAGCAATCTTTCTTTTTCATTTAGGGGAAATAATCCTATTCGAGAAGCTATGCATTCAGCATTTCTATATCATGCTATTAAAGCAGGAATGGATATGGGGATTGTAAATGCAGGGCAATTACAAGTATATGAGGAAATTCCGAGTGAATTATTAATTGCTGTCGAAAATGTAATTTTTAATAAAAATGAAAATTCAACAGATTTATTAATATCTATTGCCGAAACTTATAGTGGAAAAATAAAGGTAAATGTAAAGGATGAAGTATGGAGAAAAGAAAAAGTAAATAAACGGATTTCACATGCAATGGTTCACGGGATTACAAAATTTATTGAAAATGATGTTGAAGAAGCTCGACTTAATTCTATGCATCCGATGGAAGTGATTGAAGGACCATTAATGAATGGTATGAATATTGTCGGTGATTTATTCGGTGAAGGGAAAATGTTTCTTCCGCAAGTTGTGAAGAGTGCTCGAGTAATGAAAAAAGCTGTCGCTTATTTAATTCCATATATTGATGCTGAAAAAGATGAAAGTGAAATTAATAATAGTTCAGCGGGAAAAATTATTATGGCAACAGTAAAAGGTGATGTTCATGATATTGGAAAAAATATTGTATCAGTGGTATTGCAATGCAATAATTATGAAGTTATTGATTTAGGTGTAATGGTTCCTGCAAAACTGATATTAGACACAGCAATCAAAGAAAATGTAGATATAATTGGATTAAGTGGATTAATTACTCCATCATTAGATGAAATGGTATCAATAGCTGAAGAAATGAAACGGAGAAAAATAAATATACCTATATTAATTGGAGGAGCAACAACATCCAAAAAACATACCGCTGTAAAAATTTCACCAGAAAATAATGCACCGATTGTATATGTAACCGATGCATCTCGTGCCGTTCAAACGGTTGAAAATCTGATGAAAGATAAAACACAATATTGGAATAATATTCAATCGGAATATTTCAAAATCAGAGAATTATATTTTAATAAAACAAATACACTCACCTATTTATCTCTGCTATCTTCTCGAAAAAATAAGTTTAAAATAGATGAGAGCTATATTCCACCAACTCCAAATAAAACAGGAATTCACATAGTAAATGATATTGAATTAAAGGATTTAGAGCCATATATAGATTGGACCCCTTTTTTTCATGCATGGGAATTACGAGGTACATTCCCTGAAATTTTAAATGATATTAAAATTGGAAATCAAGCGAAATCAATTTTAAATGATGGAAAGAGACTTTTAAAGACAATAATAAAAGAAAATTTATTGTCTATCCATGGTGTATTCGGTATTTTTCCTGCAATATCAAAAAATGAATCTGTTATTATTTATGATGAAAAAGATAAATCTTTTGAGATTGAAACATTAATTCATATTCGGCAACAAATGAAGAAGGAAAAATCTAGTTTTAACTATTGTTTATCAGATTTTATACTTCCAAAATTAGAAAATAAACAGGATTGGATTGGTGCATTTGCAGTAATGGTTGGACCTGAAATAAATTCTATTTGTGAAAAATTTGAATCAAATCATGATGATTATAATGCCATAATGATAAAAGTATTGGCTGATAGATTAGCAGAGGCATTTGCAGAAAAACTTCACGAAGATATTCGAAAAAAGCATTGGGGATATGAATCATCTGAAAAATTATCAAATGAAGAATTAATAAAAGAAAATTATTCGGGTATTCGCCCAGCCCCAGGATATCCAGCATGCCCTGACCATACAGAAAAAAGTAAGTTATTTAAATTATTAGAAGTTGAAAAAAATATTGGGTTAAATCTAACTGAAAATTTTGCAATGACACCAGTAAGTGCGGTATGTGGTTGGTATTTTTCACACTCTAAATCAAAATATTTTTCAACTGGAAAAATACAAAAAGATCAAATTGAAAGCATTTCAAATAAAAAAAATTGTAACATTAAAGAAATAGAAAAATGGCTCTCTCCTGTTTTAGGTTATCAGCCGTTAAAGAAAGAAGATTAATGAAAGTAATAGAACATATCCATAATGCAAAAAACCCGTCATTTAGTTATGAAATAATCCCACCATTACGTGGAAAAACAGTTCGTGATATTTTAGATATTGTAGAGAAAATAAAGAAATATAACCCTCCATGGATTGATGTTACAAGCCACTCTGCTGAGGCTCATTATGAAGAATCTCATGATGGATCAGTGAGACGAGTGGTTCGAAAAAAACGTCCTGGAACTATCAGTATTTGTGGAATTATTCAAAATAGATTTAATATCGATACGGTTCCTCATTTATTGTGTAGAGGGTTTACAAAAGAAGAAACAGAGGATGCACTTATTGAATTGAATTATCTTGGAATTGAAAATGTACTCGCGATTCGTGGAGATGAAACCAATTATAAAAAATCAATTCATGGACGGAAAGAAAATTATTATGCTTCCGATTTAGTTGGGCAAATTTCTGATTTAAAAAAAGGGATTTATGTAGAAGAATTATTAAATGCTGAGCCAATGAATTTTTGTATTGGTGTAGCAGGATACCCTGAAAAACATTTTGAAGCACCAAACTTAAAAACAGATATTGACTTTCTTAAAGGGAAAATTAAAGTAGGTGCAGAATATCTTGTGACTCAAATGTTTTTTGATAATAATCACTATTATCAATATGTTGAAGATTGTCGAAAATCAGGAATTACCGTACCAATTATTCCTGGTTTAAAATTATTATCATCAACTGCACAAATGAAATCTATACCTAAGAATTTCTATGTAGATCTACCAAATGAATTAGTTGATGAAGTAAATGAATCTCCTGAAAATGTAAAAGAAATTGGACAAAATTGGTGCCAAAAACAATGTGAAAACTTGCTTAATAATAAAGTAAATAACCTACATTTTTATGTGATGAATCATGCCGATAGTATTTTACAAATAGTAGAAAATTTAAATTAAAAAAGAATGACTTTCATTTAAAATAATTTAATTGAAAACCATAAATTTATTTTCATTTTTATTAACATCTAAATTAATTTAGATTATAGGCTAAGTAAAGCTGAAATTGAGCATACAATTGGAAAATATATTAAATAATTTCATAAATTTCATTTCAGCATTCACAATTACAAAACTAAAATATAGGAGAATGCTTTTCATAAATAGTTAATACTGAGTTAACAAATAAATCATATTTGATTTGATGAAACTCACTTTAGGTAATGAAGTTAATGTGTAACTTCAATTTAAATTAATTAATAATTATTGGACTTTTAATCGTCATGAAAATCATTTTTTACATATTACAATTCGCATTTTTATTCTCCCAAACGAATTTACCCGATTGGGAAATCCCCATTTCTATTAATGATTATGGTTGGTATCCAACTACTTTTGAATGTGTCAACGAGGACGGGTTTCCATGCGGTGCAGCAAATGAATGGGCATGTAATAATTTAGATTGTAGTTGGAGAACTACTGAATGTGGTGGAATTTATGGCGGTGTTTTAGATGAGTCTGGAGTTACAGACTTATGCCATGGATTATCTGATACAATAAATATTGGTCTTAGTGATTCTGCAACAACAGGGTTTAGATATGGAGAAGATGAAATCAATTTATCACCTTCTGAAAATGTTGCACCTTTTGTAGATGGTTACTTTTATCACCCTGAATGGTGGGGAACAACGGATTTAAATAATGTAACTTGTGATTGGTTACAATTTGATTCCGATTATAGACAATACCCTGATTCTATAAATATTATGGATTGGGAAATACATGGTCTAATAATGGAAATTCCTGATTTTGTTAGTTATAAACTAAGTTGGCCTGAGATTACTCTTCCTGTCGAATATGATATTTATCTTTATTTATATAATGACGAATTTACTGAGTATGAAATTTATGACATGCGTCAATTCAATCAAATAACCCTTGCTAAAGATATGCTAATACCTGTTTTTGATGGTGGGTATCATAGTCGATCATCAATACGAATAGGGCAATGTCTTGAATTTGGTCCAGGTGAATATTATTGGGATGATGATGGAGATGGTTTAGGAGCAGGTTCTGTTCACCTATATTGTGAAGAGTTTTTACCAGATGGTTATGTAAATAATAATAATGATATTGATGATGAGTTATATTGTGAAAGTAATGATATTGATGTGTGTGGTATTTGCGATGGAGAAGGCACAACAATTTATTATTATGATAATGATACCGATGGATTGGGAAGTGGAGATGAATTAATATTATGCCCCTTTGAAGTAGAAGAGGGAATGGTTACCAATAATGATGATATTAATGATGAGTTTTATTGTATTGAGAATTTTATTGATGAATGTAATATTTGTGATGGCTCTGAAAATGATATTGGTTGTGGATGTTTTGAAGAAGCCCCTCAAATTTATTTTTATGATTATGACGGAGATGGACTCGGTAGTGGAGATACAACTATCTTTTGCCCAATATTAAATAATGATTTACAATATTCAATTCAACATTTCCCCGCTTTACCCGAAAACTATGTAACCAACAATGATGATTTTGATGATGATTTTTACTGTGTAGCAAATATTTCAGATGATTGTAATGAGTGTGGTGGAACAAATACTTCATGTAATGTATTCGGTGGTGGTGTAACTCAGTTTTCATCAATTTTTCAATCAAGCAATAATAATATAAGATTAAATTGGTATTATTCTGGTGGATTAGTAGAAGCAATTAGTGGATTATTAATAGTTGAACAAGTTGATGATATTTGGATAGCTATTGATTCTATTTCAACACCTTATAGTGGTGAGTATAATTCGACAGGTAGTCCTATGGATATTGGAAAAACAATTGGAGCATTGCCTTTTGACAGATATTATAATTGTTATAAATCTGAATTTCTACAAAATGATGAATGCTTAAATTACTTAGGGTTTAATACAATAATTGAACAAACAACCGTAGATGTGAATATTTCACTTTTAGGTGGTAATAACTTGATTAGTTTTATTGGAACGCCTGAAGATAATTCACTTGAAAATGTATTAGGGAATCAACAGGACAATATACATTTTGTTATTGGACAAGGAATTGGTACATTCCATACAGACACAAGCGAAGATGGTTTATTAGATTCTTGGAATGGTAATTTAAATTATATTATGCCAGAAGATGGGTATTGGATAAATGTAACTGAGGATAGTACTGTAAATTTAAGAGTAGAAAATAGTTTTTTAACTCCTGAAAATCATATTTATGAATTAGAATGGGGGAATAATTTAATTTCATACATTGGAGCTGATAATTTTGAAACAATTATTGCTATACCGGACCATATAAAAGAAGTTACTTCCTTTATAATTGGGCAAGGAGTAGGACTTTTTCATATTGATGAAGACGGAGATGGTGAATTAGATTCATGGTCTGGAAATCTTGGGAATCTTACAAAGGGAAAAGGATATTGGATTAATTTAGATTTTATGCCAGATGATAGTACCTACCATTTTGCTTGGGGAAATAATGATATTAATAAATCAAGTTTATCTGAAAATATTAATATTTATGATTTAGAAAATTTAGAATTTCCTGAATTTGAATTTAATCAATCTACTCAACAAAGTTTTTATTTGATTAAAAAATTAGAATTACCAAATAATATTTCACAAAATGGATTAATTATTGCTGAAATTAATAACCGAATTATTGGTTATCGAAAATGGCATGGTTTATATACAGATATTCCTGTTATGGGTGAAGATTTCACTGTTGGAACAGAGCTTTATATTCAAAATGGCGAAATTCCATCTTTTAAATATTATGATATAACATCTGACATTATTTATGAATTAGAAGCCTCCCAAGGAATAACTCCTTGGTACTCGAATACAGTGCAAATAATTGAAAAGTTAAATATAATTAATCAAATTATAAATGAAGTCCCGACACAAATCTCATTTTCACCAGCATTTCCTAATCCTTTTAACCCACAAACTCAATTGGATTTTTCATTAGCTATTGAAAGTGATACAAGATTAGTAATCTATAATATAAATGGTGAAATTGTTGATATTATTGTAGACAGAAAAATGCAAATAGGAACTTACTCATTTAATTGGGATGCATCTTTTGAACCTTCAGGAGTATATTTTGCTGAATTAACAGCAAACAAGGAAGTTAAAGTTCAAAAATTAGTTTACTTAAAATAATTATTTAGCACATCTAAATCCAATATTGTCCACTGTTGCATGGGACTCTAAAGATTTAGTTGACCAAACTCGAAGATCTTGTTTTGTGCTTTTCCATGAACCTCCTCGACTCATTCGGTTTGATGGATAACCATTTTCATGAGTAACCCATTCCCAAACATTACCTGCCATGTGATTAAATCCATAACATTCATTTGGACATGTATTAAAAAACCAAAAAGGACTGACATCATCTTGATATAACGAAACAGGTGCTAATCCAGGTTCATTTAATTGATTAATACCATTTCCTGGTTCGTAAGGCTCAATTTGATTGTTTACATCTTCATTATTGGCATAATTTGCATTTGAAGAATTTATCTCATTTATTGGATTATCATTTTCATCATATGCAGAACCCCAAGGATAATCAAATTCACCATTTCCTCCAGAAGCCTTTTCCCACTCGATTTCTGAAGGTAAACGAAAATTAAAAAATTCTGCAAAATGTGTAGCACCTACCCAACTTACAAAATTAACAGGATAATATGGTATATGATGATTATTTATAATACCATCAATATAAAATGTAGATCCATCCCATTTTATATATCCATTTTCTAAATCATATAGAATATTACCATCATTATCTTTTATCCATGGCCCAATATTTATTGTATCAATTTGATTTAATTCTTTTGCAACACTTAAATATGATCGATACTGTAAATTAGTTACTTCTGTTGACATTAATTGAAATTGTGCTTCAACGGTTTTTGAAACATCATTTGGACCAAATTTGAATACACCAGGATCAACGGTAATAAATTCAAAACTAACAGGCTGAACACTATTACTCCCAGATTCTTTAAATCCTTTATCAATTACATTAATTTTAAAAAACTCTGCAGAATTACTATTATAACTAATTGTTCGCTGAATATCATTCGCAGAATAAATTGTATCGATAAAGCTAAAATGTACATTATTCATCATGATAACATAAGCATAGAAATCTAAATCTCTACACTGAGACCAGCTAAATTGCAATAACCCATTTTCATCAATAATGGGATTTAATATCACACTCGTTGGTTTTTCATTATCAATAATAATTTGAATTGGAGTACTCAAGGAAGATTCATTTTCACTTGTGTCAAAGGCTTTTACAGATAATTCGAGAGAACTACCCTCTTCAATATCTATTAGACTTCGAGTATCCACAATAAACTCATAGGGGGGATCATAATCTTTTATATTCGTATTTTCTTGATTTATCCATAATTCTAAATAATGTATTCCAATATCATCAGATGCGATTGCAGATACAATTAAAGTATCCGAAATAAAATCGCCATTATCTGGATAACTAATGTATGCGGATGGTTTATTAATATCTATTCCCTCATAATTATTGCATGAATAGAATAAAATTAATGATAAAAATATAAAAAGATATCTCATTTTGCCCTTTAATTAGGCAGGAAATTTAATACAAATTTTACTCAAATTAAAAATATTGGTTTTAACAATTTTAAAATAATTTATGAAGTTTTAACTTCTGTTATTTTATTATATATTGCTTCAATAAACTCTAAGGTTTCTTTTAATTCAGTCGTTTCATCAATGTTTTGCCTTAATAATTGATTAATTATTGGCATAAATTGAATTGCAATATCAACATTTGGATTACTTCCTTTAGAATATGCACCAATATTGATTAAATCTTCAGAATCATTAAAAACAGACATTAATTGAATAATTTTATTTATTTGCCTAAGTTTATCACCCTTTGCAATTGCTGTTTTCAGACGACTCACACTTTTCAAAACATCAACTGATGGATAATGTCCTTTATTTGCTAAATCACGAGATAACACAATATGTCCATCTAAAATAGACCGAGCAGAATCTGCAACAGGATCTGATAAATCATCACCTTCAACCAATACTGAATATAATCCTGTGATACTACCAATTTCATTGGTTCCAGTTCTTTCTAATAAACGCGGTAACAAAGCAAATACCGAAGGAGTGTATCCTTTTGTAGTTGGGGCTTCACCAACTGCTAACCCAACCTCTCGCTGAGCTTGAGCTACACGTGTTAATGAATCCATCATTAACATTACATCCATTCCTTGATCTCTAAAATATTCAGCAATAGCAGTTGCAGTTAATGCTGCTTTCAATCGTATATATGGAGCTTGGTCAGAGGTTGCTACAACTAAAATTGACCTTTTCATACCTTCATCACCAAGATCATTCTCAATAAATTCTCGAACTTCTCTCCCTCGTTCTCCAATTAATGCAATAACATTAATTTCGGCTGATGTATTTCTAGCAATCATTCCCATTGAAACACTTTTACCAACACCACTTCCTGAAAAAATACCAACTCGTTGACCATTAGCAATTGGAATTAAACCATCTATACTTCTAATACCAGTAGATAGTTGTGTATCAATTTTCATTCTTTTTAGTGGGTCCGGAGGAGTATTAAATACAGGATATTGATGAGCACATTTTATAGGACCTTTATCATCTATTGGATTTCCAAGTCCATCAAGCACTCTACCTTTAAGTTCATTACCCACTGGAATTGTTAATTGTTGAGGACATGAAGTAACACGAGCTCCAGGTGTAATTCCCACCGTTTCATCTAACGGCATTAATAATATTTTATTTTCTTTAAACCCAACAATTTCCGCCCTAATAATTGTACCATCATGAGCATAAATATTACACAAATTCCCAACTGCATTTTGTGGTCCTGTTGCCTCAATTACTAATCCAACAACTTGAGAAACTTTTCCATCTAATTGTATAGGGTCAGTAGATTTTATTTTTTGAGTTTGCTTTGAAATTGATTCTATAATTGCAGACATTAAGAGATTTGATCAATAATATGTTTTATTTGAGTTTGAAAAGTTGCATCTATAATATGATTATCACTTTCAATAATACATTCTCCAAATATTAAATTATCATCTGGAATAAAATTTATCAGTTTTGAAGGAATATTTTCGGGATTAAAATCATTATTTTGTAAGAAATTTATACAATCAGAATTTGCTTTTATAGTAATTTTTTTTTGATTGGCTAATTCACTCGAATATTTTTCTAATTTACTTTGAATCATTTGAACCATTTTATTTGAACATTCTAATTCACATTCAATTATTTTTTTAGCAATAGTACTACTAACATCCATAATTGGTTGATAAAGTTTAGATAATGAATTTTTGATTTCTTTTTCTAACCCAATTTTAAATTGTTTTATCATTTCAACTTGCTTTTGAAATTCAATTTTATTTTCTGTTTCCATGGATCTTTTACAAGCTGAAAACCCTTCTTGATATGCTTCATCTCTTGTTTTTTGAATTTCATCTTCAAGTAATTCAACTTTAGACCTTAATATTTCAACCTCTGAAAGTATTGGTACTTGATCAACTTTAGGAAGCCCATTTAAAATTACTCCATTTTCAGGAATATGAAAATCTGTTATTTGATGGTTAATAGTAAATACTTGTGTATTTGACATTAAATCATTTCCTCATCACCACTAACAATCATAATTTCACCTTTTTCTTCCATTTCTTTCACCATATTAACAATGATTGTTTGTACTTCTTGTACTTCCTTTGCCCTTAATGGGCCAAGATTTTCAATAGCATCCTGAAGCATTTTTAATCCTTTACCACCAAAACCATTTAATGCTTTGTCTAAATTATCTCCTACTAATGGTTTTAATGCTTTTGCTAATCCATCATCAATATTTGTAAGTTCTTCAAGTGCCTTTGCTGTATCAAATATTTGATCTATTGTATCTTGTGGTAATTTGAAAATATCATCAAAAACAAACATCAGCGCGTTTATCTCATTTGCGAGTGTAGCATTTTTATCCGTAATAAATGACATGATTTTTTCCGTACCTTTTTTACCTACCGAGTTTAAAATATTAGCAACAGATTCTGTACCACCTGCTTTACTTAAACTACCTCCAAAAATTCCACCAAGTTGTTCAGTCAATACATCATCAATATCCTGAATTAATTCGGGTGAAGTTTTTTCCATTATGGCAAGGCGATAAGTAATTTCACCCTGTAAAGATTCATCAAATTGACTCAAAATACTTGCTGCCTGTTTATCATCTAAATTAGCAATAATTAATGCTGCTGTTTGTGGATGTTCATTTTTTAAAAAATTTATTAATTGATTTTCATCTACCTTTTCAAGTAAATCAAAACCACCCGTCATATCCTTTAATTCTTTTGAAGCATTAATTTTTCTAAGTAAATTCTCAGCCTCTTCTTTCCCCATTGCTGCCTCTAAAACACTCGAAGCATATCCCATACCACCTTCTTCTACATAGTTTTTTGCAACCATCATATTATAATATTCTTTAACAACTTCATTAACTACATCTGATGTAATGTCTTTCAATTTAGCCATTGCAATCGTTAGTTTTTCAACATCTCCTGAGCTAAGATTATTGAAAACTTTTGATGCATGATCTACACCTAAAGAAATTAATAATATCGCCGATTTTTGAATAGAATTTAAATCTTGAAAATTAATAGACATCTAAATTATCCTTCATTTGAATTTATTGTCAAATCTTGTGCTAACCATGTTCTGATTAATTTCGCGGCATTATCTGGATGACCATCAACAAAATTTGAAATATCATCAGTCATTATATCTTTTGCCTTTAATAGCGCTTCAGACTCTAAAGATAAGGTTGAAATATGATCTTCTGGCCTTGGAATATCTGGCATTGATGAATCATCATCTAATTCACTATAATCATCCGAATCACTCGTAGCACCAGTTAATGCCAACATATCTTCGGGTGCTTCTAATCCTAATGTTGCTTCAGCTTCTTCAAGTTCTACGGTTGGTGGCCCAGGAAGCGAATGTGTTAAATTTACAACAAAGAACATCATTGCGATTAAGGCTAAGGTCATTAACCCTCGTGATATCCATTTATTAATTGATTCTTTTCGCTCCATTTCAGTGAAAAACATTTGAGCTTTATCCACTTCAGTATGATCAAATTCTAAATTAGCAACTTTTACTTCGTCACCTCTATTTAAATCAAACCCAATAGTTTGCTTAATAAGTGCAGCAATTTCATTTTTCTCTTCATTATTACGAGGTAAATATTTTTTTATTATCTCTCCCTCATTATCAACATTTTCATATTTACCATTTACTAAAGCTGCAACTGTAATTCTCGTAATTTTTGCAGAACCCGATATATAATGTTCTACTGTTTTATTTAATTCATAATTCGTTATTGAATTTTCATTATTATAACTTGTGGAATCAATTCGCATTCCTGCTTCAAAATTTCGTTCTTCACTAATTATCGATGGGTTTTCAGAATCAAAAATTTCTGATGTTCTTTCTGTTTTATCAAAATTAATATTAACAGCAACTTGTACACTTGAATTTCCACTACCTAAAAGTTGATCTAACATTATTTGAACTTTTTGTTGCATTTTATTTTCAACATTTTCTTTAACATCCCACTCTGATGAGCCTGCTAATTTTTCATTTTCTTCAATTTTTTCTTCAAATAAAACATTGCCTTCCGCGTCAACAATACTCACATCTTCCATATCTACACCATCAATACTATTTGCAACTAATACAGCCAACCCTCTTGTTTGTTTATTAGATAAATAAGAATTAGGCTCTAAATATAAAACAATTGATGCTGACCCAGATTGAGAATCATCAAATAATCGTTTTTCAGGTATCACCAAGTGTACGCGTGACTGCCTCACTTCTTCCATTTGATTAATTGTTTTTGTCAATTCACCTTCTAATGCTCTTTGAAGATTAATTTTTTGCATAAATGTAGTCATTCCAAAGTTTGATTTATCAAATACATTAAATCCAACAATCTCATCACCATATTCAACCCGATTAAATTTTAAACGCAATGAATTAACTTGATCATCTGGCACTAAAACAGTTGTTCCTGAAGAACTAATCTCATATTCAATTCCGTCTTTACTTAACCCTTCAACAATTCTATTAGCTTCACTTGGAGATAAATCTGAATAAAGAGTAACATAATCAGTACTATTAGCCCAAAATAATAAAGCAATCAATGAAGACATCATTGTTGCACCCATAAAGATAAAAATGAATCTTTGAGCTAATGTATAATTTTGTAGTAATAAACCAATTTTAATAAATAAATCTTTCATAATAACCTTATTTTAACTTTTTAATTAAACTTGTGTTCTTTTCAATTCTTGATAAGACTCTAACATTCGGTTTCGAACTTCTAACATCATTTGAAAACTTAAACTTGCTTCTTCTAATGCAATCATTGCATCGTGAACATTTTCCTTCTTATCTGCCAATACTTTTTGAGTTTCATCTGAAGCTTTTGAACCGTCTTCACTTACTTTTGATAAATAATCATGTACCATATTTCCAAATGATTCACCAGAACCCGTTTTTTGTTTCTGACCTGATTTACTTGGTTCAACCTTATTCGGTTGAATTATATTTCTTAAATTTTCAAGATTTGTCAATAATCTATCCTTTCACATCCAAAAAAGTGCCATTAGGTTGAGAGTGTAATCTCAATTGATATCTTTTTTGGTAATTTGATGGTTTTTCTGAGAATAATAAACTTAATGATTCTTGTTCTGCTTCGGATAACATCGCCGGTTCAGGTTTAGGGTTTAATGGTGAATCAACTTTAAAGTGATTCATTTTCCCTAAAATGGAATCATCAAACTTTTCTGTTTCTACCAGTTTTTTTTCAGAGACACTGGTATCCTGCTGATTATAATAGTTTTGAAGTGCGATTGATGTAGAATTTATTTGCAATTAAATTTCTAATGCCTTCTTAGCAAGATTCTTTGTCGATTTAAATGTTTGAACATTTGCTTCGTAGGTTCTACTTAAACTCATTAAATCTACCATTTCTTCAACAACATTAATATCTGGTTTTCTAATATATCCATTTTCATCAGCATAAGGGTGAGCAGGGTCATAAACCATTTGAATTTTTTCTTCTTCAATTATTTCATAGTTTTGAACTTGACTTTTATTTTCAGAATGTTGAGATTTTTCTATATGTTTATGATGCGATTTTTTTACTGATAATATTGAATCTCTCATTTTACTTTGAAATGGTTGGAAATTTTTAGAAACTAATCTTTTTTTCTGATATACTTTTTCACCTGGTTTTGCAACTTGGTCAGCGTTAGCAATATTATTAGAAACTAACTCTAATCTTTGAGTTTGTGATTTCATACCTCTTACTGAATTTTGAATTGATGATAATATACCTTTTAATTCCATAACTTCTCCTATCTAGAATGCCCCTTTATTGCAGCACGAATTCCATCATACATTCTTCTCATTGCTTTTACATTAAAATCGTGATTTAATTGATTGACTGATAGACTACTCATTTCTTCGGTTAAATCAACCTTTCGATTTTCATTATTATCACTCCAACTATCAGAATAATGAAGTTTTCCCAAATGTCTATCATGACTTGTATTAATGCCTTTATTATCATTTAAATCCGGAAGTAATTCTGCAAAATTAGTGTCTTTTCGATTATATCCAATTGTATTTACATTTTCAATATTTTCAGAAATTGCTTGATTTTGAGAAGTATGCATATTTAATGCACGCTTTAAAAAATTTGAGTATGTTGTATTAAATACTTTCATAATACAAAACTATTTTCAATTATTATGCCATTATAAAAATAAATTAATTATAATTGGAATAAAAGGATATAATCAAGTGAAAGGGTGGATTAGTGGTGATTTATTAAATGTTTAGTTATAATTTATTAATAAATAATATGGGGGTTATTTTTCCTACTATGGAAATTATTACCCAATTAATATGATATTAATTTCATTATTTAAACTAATTACTATCTTGTAACTCTTCGCCAAGTATAAATTCAGAAGGAAGGATGTCCTTTTCTTTATATAAATTTAATTTATTTCTTAATGTTCGAACACTTATATCTAATATCTTAGATGCTTTTGTTCTATTGTTTTTTGTTTTTCTCAGGGTGGCAAAAATTGCTCTTCTCTCTATTTCTTCTAAAGATGATAAGCCATCAAAATTATGAGTAGTTTTTTGTAAGGTTGTATTATTCGCTTCCATTGTGATATGAGATTCTAAAATTTGCTCATTTGTTCCTGCGTATAAAAAAGCTCTTTCAATAACATTTACAAGCTCACGAACATTTCCTGGCCAAGAATGATTAAACATTTTATCTAAAGCAGGAGGTGAAATTATTTTTTTATCAACTACATATTTATCCGCAATTTTCATTAAAAAATAATCTACCAACAAAGGCAAATCTTCCATTCTTTCTCGCAATGGAGGTATTTCAATCGGGAATACATTTAATCTATAAAATAAATCCTCTCTAAAATCTTTATCTTCAACTAATTTTATAACATTTTGATTAGAGGTTGATATTATTCTTACATCTATCTTTTGTGGAGCATGGCTTCCAACTTTTACAACAACTTTTTCTTGCAGTACTCTTAATAATTTTGCCTGCATACCTGTAGAAACTTCAGTTACTTCATCTAATAACAATGTACCTGTATTTGATTCCTGAAAAACACCATTTGTTGTCTTTAAAGCACCTGTGAAGGAACCTTTTTCATATCCAAACAATGTACTCTCTACTAGGTTTTCAGGGATTGCGGCACAATTAATTTGTAAATATGGGCTATTATTTCTCAATGAATTATTATGAATTTCCCTTGAAACAAGCTCTTTACCCGTTCCACTTTCACCCGTTACTAAAACCGAAACATCACTTTTTGAGACCATTTCAATTCGGCGATAAACTTCCTTCATTTTTTCAGAATTACCTATTAAGGATGTATATTTTTCTTCAGTGGAAATTTTCTTTTTTAGCTTTACATTCTCAGTTTTTAAATCTTGAAATTCAAAAAATCGTTTAACTCTTGTTTCTATTTCAGTTATTGAAAATGGTTTAGTAACAAAATCAAATGCACCAATCTTCATAGCTTGAACAGCATCGTCAACCGTTCCATAGGCCGACATTAATAATAAACCTGTATCTTGAAATTTTTCTTTTACAATAGATAGCAATTCTAAACCATCAACTTCAGGCATTTTTAAATCAGTGATAATTAAATCTATTTTTTGATTTTCTAAAATTTTTATTGCAGATTTTCCATTGTCCGCTTTTTCTACCTGATAGCCTACATCTTTTAATGCCTCTTCTAAAAAAGATCTAATTGCAAAATCATCGTCTACTATTAAAAGTTTATAATCCATCCAATTTCCAATTTAATTAAGATTTTCTAATGGGAAAATTAATTCTATTTGGGTGCCTTCTCCCAGAACTGACTTAATTTCAATTTCACCATTCATGATTAATACTAAATTTTCAACAATGCTAAGACCAAGACCAAGTCCATTAATCCGTGTGGTAAAAAAAGGCTCTTTACATTTAGCCAAATTTTCAGCTGTCATACCTTCACCTTTATCTTCTAATTTTATAATAAGTTGATTTTCTCTTTCAATGATTTCAATATTAATAATTACTTTTTTTGAGGTAATTGCTTCACAACTATTTAAAATTATATTTTGTAATATTGAATCTAAACCTCTTTTACTTAAGTAAGTTTTTATCTCGTTGCTTTTATTTGTTATTATTGATAATTGAATTTCCCTGTTAAATTCTTGACTCCAAATCATTTGTTTTTGATTTAAATAAGTGACTAATTCATATTCATTTACAGAAGATATTGTAGGCTCATTTGCATAATTTATCAGACTTGTAATTACTCTATCAATACGCTGAACACCATCAAAAATAAAATTTATCTTATTTGTATATTTTGAGTTTTCACCTAAATCCCTTTGTAAAAGTTGAGCATACCCAACAATTGCACTCATTGGAGTTCTAATATTATGAGCTAAATTACCAATCATATTCTGCATTTGTAATTTACCTTTAACTTGTCCTGAATTTAATAATCGTTCATCAATACAAGCGACTGAAACTAATGCACCTTTTGTAAAATTATCAATATGCCTTCGTAATTCAAACTTTACTTTTCTATTAACAGGAATATTAATATCCAATTTTTCAATTTTATTTTCCCTCCCAGATTTAATAAACTCACTTAATTTATTTTGGGATTGCATTGGGAAAATTTCATTTGTCAATAAATTTTCATCTTCTAATTGATAAATAATTTTTGCGGGTTTATTTTTAGTAATTATCTCCATTGATTCATTTAATAATAAAACGGGTTGCTCCATCATATCTAATACATGAATAAGGTTTTTCCTGAACTCCCAAATACTCGATTCCGAAATTTTTGAATCCTCTATATTTTCTTCTTGAATTTCAGGTAAATATGTTTCTAATAACTCATTTTCAAGTGATAAATATGCTTGCTGTAATGTATTTGCTGATGAAGCAAACTGTGAAACTAGGTTGTCAATTTCTAATTTTTCTTTAGACAATTATAATTCTCTTTATTTTTTTCTCGATTTTTTAATTATTGGAGATCGAGATTTTCTAACTTGTTTCGCATAAATCTCATTTGGTAATGTAAAGTTACCTGATATATGTTCAGTATTTTCTTTTAAAATATTTTCTGGATTTAAACCATTTTCAACAATTAATTCTCTAAATTGAATATTTTCATGTTTTAATAACTCAATTTCTTGCTTTAATAAATAAGTCATTCTTGCACGCTCAATTACTAAAATTAATTGTTCAATTTTAAATGGCTTTAATAAATAATCATAAACATTAGCACCAAGAGAATTAATTGCTTGATTAATATCGGGGTATCCTGTTATTAAAATGACAAGAGAATTTGGTGCGGTTTTAACAAATTCTTGACTTAATTCAATGCCTGATCCATCTGGTAAAAAAACATCCGATACAATAATTTCAGGTTGATGTGTAGTTATATAGTTTTTTGCTTCATTTACCGAATTTACAGAATCCACTTGCCACCCTAAGTTTTTTAATTCATAGGTTAAAACTTGAATATAGGTAGGGTCATCTTCAATAATTAATATTGATGATTGATTAGAATTCATCGTTTAATTTTCAGATTGTTCTAAATTTTCTTCAGTTTCTTCAGATTCTAATTCTGGAATATCTTGATTTTCAATGGTGATTTCTTTTTCTTCTGTTTTGAAAATAACTTTAGAATGGTTTCCGCAAACACAATTCACGCCTAATTCAATAAGTACATCTTCATTATAAATAGGTTCAAATGTAAATGAATTTTCATTATTAAATTCTTTTGAAGATGAGCTTTCTACGCCCTGCTTACTTTCAGCATTAGACTTGGGATTATTTTCATTAGAAATTATTTTTGGTTCATTTCCAATTTTCACTCGATCACTTTTTATGATTTTACCAGAATTCAATTTACCAGATGGTAAATTATCTTTAGTTAGATTAATAAAATTTTCGCTCATATTTTGTTTATTATCATTATTTTTAAATAAAAACCGCCATTAACTATATACCAAATCTATGGCATTATGAATGAAAAATTTAATAGAATATATTGGGTTGAACGAATTATCGTTCAAGGGGTGTGCTAATAGTTGAAATTAACTTTTCAGTTACATCGTTTAAAATAGAATCCGAATTATATTTTCCGGACTCAATATTTTTACGAATTCTATCTAAGTTTTCCTCTAATGAATTTTGAGGAGAAATGGATGAAGATTTAAAAAAACCAGGATGATTAGCAATTTTTTCTGAGGTATCTAAAATTACTTCATCTTTATTATAATGGTTAGATTCATTTTTTAATGAAAACTCTTTTAAATTTCTTAATTGGTTTTCTTCATATTTTTTAAGTAACCCAGTATATTTTTCAATGTTATCTGAATTTTTAATTGGTTCATTTTTATTTGAAGTTAGTATAGCAGAGTCAACGATTTGACTTTTTTCAGGAACATTTTTTAATTGTTCCTTTTTTGTAACACCATCTTTTTTTCCAACAGATTTATTTTTCATCTGTTGAGACTGTCTTACTAATCCACTATTTTCAGTTATTTTCACCATATTATTATCTTACTGCAATATTTATTACTTTAGCTTTTCTATTATTTTCAGTTTTCAGAGCTAATAATTTATTAACTTTTTTTATTTTTACCAATTGTTCAGATTTTTTATTTTGTAAATCTGATATTACTTCTTTCATTTGAGAATCTATAGCTAAAATTTCTGAAATTATTTTCTGAAAATTTTGTTTAATTAATTGTGGAATCTCATTTTCAAAAATATTTTTATATAGATCATTATTAAAAATGAACTTCAATCTATCAATATGTATTTCTCTTCTTTGTAATAATTTTTCAAACCATTTTCCATCTGGTGAATTTCCAATCTTTATATAAAATTGATATTCATTTAATAATTCTTGGAAAAAGAATGATTCTTTTTCAATTAAATCAGAAATACTTTTAATATTTAATTTCATAATTATACTTTATTATTAAAAATAATTCCAGCAATTTCTTCAAGTTTATCAACCAATTCAATCATTTCCTTTGGTGGGATTTGCCTAATTAAATCACCCGTTTCATTATCATATACATGGATTATTTCTCGCGATTTTTCATCTATTGAAAAACTCACCTTATTGTTAAACATTTCTACATATTCATTAACAGAATTAATTGCATTTGAGAAGTCCTGTTTTTTTACATATTCTGCTATTTCTTGTTTTTTACTCTCTGTTTTTTCTGCTTTTAATGAAAAATCTAAATTATCATTTTTGGCAATTTCTTTTTGCTTCTCAACAGAATTAGTACTTTCATTTATTTTTTCAGTATTATTATCAAACTGTTTATTTATTGGATTTACATTAAGGTTAATTTCCATTTTAATATCCTCCATATCCAGATGAAAACATTGATAAAGATCCCATCTGATCATTTAAGGATGACATCATTTGTTGCAAGCGTGCAAACTCATCCCTATACCGTTGCTCTTTTGAAGATAATTGATCTTCAACTCTTTTTAAACTTTGTGATAAATATAATAAATTACTATCTATATTACTTTTTGTAGAAGATATTATACCACTTGTTTTTGTATAACTTTCTACTTTTGATTTAATTAATGTAGCAATCCCGTCCGTTGCATTAAAAATATCAGATACCAATTGAGTACCTGTATTTAATGCTTGAGTAAATTTATCTTCATCCGTAAATACCATTTCTCCATCGTCATTGAAACCAATTCCAATACTATATAATGAGTTATATTCAGCTGAGCTCGGTGAAGCAATAGATCCTAATGGAATTCCTTTTAAATCTGATAATAATGCTTTATAAGAATAGTCTCCTGATAATTCGCCTCTTTGTAAAGTATCTGGGTTTATTTGAGATTTTTCTTTCAAGTATGAAATAGACTCATTAAATGAATCCATAAATAATTGTATATCAGACTTAACAGACTCAGCATCATTCTCTACATTTATTGTTTGGGTAGAGCTAGTTACTGCAACTAAATCAATTGTAAGGCCTGTAATTGCATCCGTAATTTTATTTTCATTTCTATAATAAGTAAGACCATCAATTTTTACAATAGAATTTAAATCACTTGAAATATCACTTGTTCCAATATTGGTCATATATCCATAATCATGACTATTATTCGGATCATATTTTCCATCAGATTGTAAAACCCCAAGTGTAGATAATAAATTATCACTACTATCTGTAAATTCTATGCGATTTGTATAACCTGTTTGATTACTTCTTAGTACCATTCTAGATTTTCCTTCAGATTCGGAAACTACTGAGGTCGATATTTTTTCTTCAGAAATAATTGTACCCGCAGTAACTGCAGAATTAATTGAATTATTAATTGCATCTCTTACATCATTCATAACTTCTTCTGATGATTTCTGAAATGTTGATGCACTTATTGTAACTGAAATTGAAACTCTATTATTTTGGTCTTCGGTTGTAGGGTGTGCTAAACTAATTGAGAATGTTTGATCGGCAGTAATATTTGAAAAATCTGTATTTGAAGAAGTATATTGTCTAGAAACTCTTGTGTCTGCTGTTGCTAATCTATTAATATCAATTGAAAAAACACCTGCTGTTGCATTTGAATTTGCGGATACAGTTAAAAAGTTTTCATCACTCGAAGAAGCCTTGTTTACAGCAAAATAATCAGTAATTGGATCTAACAATTTTTCTGAATTTGAAAACAAAGATGATAATTTTGAATCTAGAGTTGATAATATAGATTTTTTATTATTTAATTCATCTTGTTTATATAATATTCGATTTTTAGGTCCCTGCTCAAACCGCATATATTGATACACTAAATTTTCAACACTATTTGAGCTTGAAAACATTGATGAAATTTCATATGCCATAATCTACTCCTTATACCGTCTGACTATTTACTTCTTTTGGTTTGATATGAGCCTCAAACCATGCATCTCTCAACCCTTCTAGAATTTCTTGAGCATCTTCAAATTTATCAGTATTTATATTATTTAAACAATATTTATACAAATCAAATAAAGGTACTGCCATTTCTTTATAATCAAAGTTTAAAGCATTTATTAATTCTCTTATGGCTTGCCCCGCTTTTGTTGTATCCTTTTTTTTACATGCAACTATACTTGCATCATAAATATAACAAACGAGCTGTTCTGGACTAGCCGACATAATTTTCTGTTTTAAATATGGATTCATTCCATTATTCATAAAAACCTTTCAAAAATAATTTATAATATTGCTTTATCAATTTTTATGCCATCGCATTATTATTATTTTCGGAAAGTAACCTTCTTTCTTTAGTTATACTTGATTTATCATCTATTTTAAAAAAATAAAATGAAATTATATTCAATTTATAAGTTAGCTGAGGCAGGAAACAATTTCCTACCCCAAACTAAATTATCCTTATTTCAGATTATTTAATCTTACTGAAATAAAGCCAAGACCATCTGTGAAGATGAATTAGATTGAGCAAAAGAGGCAACAGTTGACTGTTGTAAAATAGATAATTTCATTAAATCCATTTGTTCTTTTGCAAAATCAGCGTCTTCGATTCTGCTTCTAGTTGTATCTGTATTAGAAATCGCCATTGAAAGTGATTCTTCTTTAGAAGACAACCTCGCATTGTAATCACCAATATTTTGAATTGATTTAGACAAAGCTGTTATTGCACTACTTAAAGTTGCAATTCCAGTTTGTGCTTCAGTCGCATCCAAATTAGCCCATTCTGAAGCCGTTCCACCTACAATACTATCTAAATTGACAGCTGTAGTTGCCTCGCCAACATCTGTTCTATTCGAATTATCTAAAGTTATAGATAATTGATTGGTATTACCTTCACCAACATGAAACGCAATTGTTCTATCACTACCACTATCTTGCATCAAAGTTATATCATTAAATTTTGTATCATCTCTGATATCATCAAATTCAAGAAGTAACTGAGATATTTGGTCTCCAATTGCTTTTCGTTGATCAGTATTAAAGGATCCATCAGCAGCTTGAGTCAATTTTTCTTTTACATTTTGTAAAATACTCATTTGACTTTGATAGCCACCTTCGGCAATCCCAAGGACATTCTTCGCAGTACCAACATTATCTAAAGCCTGAGTTAAACCACGAACTCTACTTTCTAATTGTTTAGACAATGCATAACCAGAAGTATCATCCTCTGCAGAATTGATTCGCTTACCTGTGGATAATCTTGACCTAATTGTTCCAATATCACTATTTACTCTCAAAAGTGTATTATAACTTTCTTGAGCATAATAATTGGAACCTATGCGTGTCAAATCCCCAAACATAGGTGAACCTCCTTTTATTTGTTAAAACATCCGTGTTTCCAGAGATTGCATAGCCTATTCCAAATAAAAAAAATAGACTCTCAATAAATATATCGGAGGGTTATGGAATAAATTAAATTTGGAGAATATAAAAATATAATAAAATCAAAGAACAGAGAATATTATTATAAATTACTAATAAGAGTTAATAAAATAAAGATATGATTAATATAGGAAAGTTTTTCCTATAATATTTTGATAAATATTTTGATAAAAATTGGGTGTTAAAACAAAAAAGGGGATATTAAATATCCCCTTTCTAATCAAAATAAAATGATATTAATATTATCTAAATAATGATAATACCATTTGTGGAGCAGAATTAGCTTGTGAAAATGAAGAAACAGATGTCTGTTGTAAAATCTGTAATTTCATCATTGCCATTTGCTCTTTTGCAAAATCTGCATCTTCAATTCTACTTCTAGTAGCTTCAGTATTAGAAATTGCTAATGATAATGATTCTTCTTTTGAAGATAGTCTTGCATTATAATCACCCACATTTTGAATTGATTTTGCTAGTGATTTAATTGCAGTATCCAAAGTAGATATAGCAGTTACTGCTCCTGCCTGAGTTGCTAATGTTGTAGCTGAAATATCAGTATTATCTTCACCTACAGTTGCAGCAACAGATGTACCAAAAGTTACAGCTAATGTATCACCATTACCTTCACCAACATGAAATGTCATTGCAGTAGCTGACATCAATGCATTATCATTAAATTTAGTATCTGATGAAATATCATCAAATTCAGTTCTTAATGCAGCAAATTGATCTTGAATTGCTTGTCTTTGATTTGTACTATATGAACCATCAGCAGCTTGAGTTGCCTTTTCCTTCATGGTTTGTAAAATAGTCATCTGTGCTTGAAATCCACCTTCTGCAATATTTAATACATTTTTAGCTGTACCAACATTGTCTAAAGCTTGACTTAGTCCTCGTGTACGAGATTCTAAATGCTTTGAAAGTGCATATCCTGAAGTATCATCTTCAGCAGAATTAATTCGTTTACCTGTAGAAAGTCTAGATTGTATCTGGCCTATACTACCATTTACTTTTTTTAGATTAGCCCATGCTTCTTGTGCGTGGAAGTTAGCTCCGACGCGTGTAACATCTCCAAACATTGATATTACCTCCTTGTTTTATTTATTAATTAATAGCATCCATGCTACATTCGTGATCTATAAATTTACAGATCATTTTTATTCCCAATAAAATTAAATGGAAATAACTATGATTCAATAATCGGAATAGAAATCAGAGGATAAAGATGTATAGTAATAGCCAAAGTCTAAAAATAAGTAATTTTCACAAGTATAAATTAATTAACACTAAAATATTACAAAAACTAATAAAATTGACAAGGCAATATTTTCCTGAAAGTTATATTAAAATAAAAAAAGGGGTAGTATTCACCACCCCTTTTATATTCAGATTAACAAAAAATATTATCTAAATAATGATAATACCATTTGTGGAGCAGAATTAGCTTGAGCAAATGAAGCAACTGTAGTCTGTTGAAGTATTTGTAACTTCATCATTGACATTTGTTCTTTTGCAAAATCAGCATCTTCAATTCGGCTTCGTGTTGCTTCTGTATTAGAAATAGCTAATGACAACGATTCTTCTTTAGAAGATAATCTTGCATTATTATCACCTACATTTTGAATTGATTTTGAAAGTGATTTTATAGCTGTATCTAATAAAGCTATTCCTGCAGTAGCACCAGCTTGAGTTGCTAATGTAGTTGCTGAAATATCAGTATTATCTTCACCTACTGTAGCCGCAACAGATGTACCAAGAGTTACTGCCAAAGTATCTGTACTTCCTTCACCTACATGAAATGTCATTGCTGTAGCAGACATTAATGCAGTGCCATTAAATTTAGTATCTGATGATATAACATCAAATTCAGTTCTTAATGCTGCAAATTGATCATGAATTGATTGGCGTTGTTCAGTACTATATGAACCATCGGCAGCTTGAGTTGCCTTTTCTTTCATGGTTTGAAGTAATGACATTTGAGATTGGAATCCACCTTCAGCAATATTTAAAACATTTTTAGCTGTTCCAACATTGTCTAAAGCTTGTCCAAGGCCTCTAACTCTACTTTCAAGATTTTTTGATAATGCATATCCAGAAGTATCATCTTCAGCTGAATTGATTCGTTTACCTGTAGAAAGACGGGACTGTATTTGTCCTATTTTTCCATTTGTTTTTTTTAAATTAGTCCAAGATTCATAAGCATGAAAATTAGAACCAATTCGAGTTAAGTCTCCAAACATTGACTTGTCTCCTTTTTTTATTGTATGAGTGGCATCCCTGCCACAAACAAAACACCTAAATAATATTAAGCGTTATTTCAAAGTGCAATCTCTGAAAATGCTCGAAAGCATCTTATGTTCATTTTCGGTTAGATTCTTTTAAAATAAAAAACAATTATTTATATTTTGTTATAATATTAATATCTAAATAATAAAATTTAATAAGAAGAATAATTAGGTAACATAGCTAAATCATATTAATTCAAATTAATAAGGAACTTATTTCCTCTAATTTTAAAATCTCCATAGATTCTACAAGATATTACAAGATTATTAAATGAAATTATTTACCAGAAAAGGTATATTAATATACTTTATTAAATAGGTATTTTAATGCATACACAAAAAATAATCTTCTTACTATTATTTCAATTAAGTTTCTCATCTACTATTTCTGGATATATACGAGAAGAACAAAGCGGAGAACCTCTTGGCTTTGTAAATATCGTTTTGATTGGAACCGATACTGGAACAGCAAGTGATATACATGGGCATTTTGTAATTCCAAATGTTCAACCTGGAGAATATACATTAAAAGCAATGATGATTGGCTATCAGTCAATTGAAAAAAAAGTAATTATAAATAATCAAAATGAACGCGTTAATTTTCAATTAAAAACAGAAGCTTTAGAATCTTCGACAGTTACCGTCTCTGCAAATAGAATGCGATTTGAAAAAAAAATAGATATTAGTAGAGTAAATTTAACCAATAGAGATATAAGAAAAGCACCTGCATTTATTGAAGCAGATGTATTTAGAACAATTCAATTATTACCAAGTGTAAGTGCTAGTAATGATTTTAATGCAGCATTGATTGTCAGGGGAGGAAGCCCCGATGAAAATTTAATTATGTTAGATGGTGCACAAATTTATAATCCATATCATATTGGTGGAGTATTTTCTACATTTAATTCTGATATGATTGCTGATACTGAATTTTTAGCAGGAGGATTTCCTGCACAATATGGTGGAAGACTTTCATCTGTTTTAAATATTACATCTCGAGAAGGAGATTCAAAAAATGGGCGATTATCAAATTCAAATCCAATTAAAAAATATTGGGATTATAGTAAAGTTAGAGGAGATATTAGCCTTTTATCATCAAAATTATTAATTGAAGGTCCATTATACAATGGTTCATGGATGTTTTCTGGTAGAAGAACATATTTTGATAAATTTGTAGATTTATATTATTCAAATAAAAATGAAACTTCCCCTTTTAATTATTATTTTTGGGATACACACTTTAAAGCAAAAACATCATTAAACAATAATAATATTTTAACATATAGTCAGTTTTCAGGTAGAGATGATTTATTGATGTCCTTTGGTGGTGATGATTTTCCAGGAATTGATTTTGGTTGGGATTGGGGAAATGCAACAAATCAACTCAATTGGAAATTTATACCAAACAGTAATTATTTTATTGAATCTAATATTTCAAAAACAGAGTATAAATTTAATGTTGATTTTAGTATTGACTTTCCAAGTTCTGACACATCAAGTACAGAAAATGAAAGCTCTACTGCTGATTTAACTATGAATATTGACAATATTGTAAAAGATGTTTCAATTGATCAAAGTTTAAATTATATTTTTTCAGAATATTTCAAATTAAAATTTGGGTGGGAGTCTAAATTCTTATATATGGATTACCGAGAAGAATTCGCTGGAATTGAACGCTCAAATTTAAGTTCTGAACCAAAAATTAATTCAATTTATGGAAGTATTTCATGGAAACCATTACCTCTGTTTTATCTAAATACAGGCATAAGAATTGCAGATTATAACCGATTTTCAAAAACTATGATTGACCCGCGAATTAGTATTAAATATAATCCAATCCCAGATTTAGCATTAAAGGCAAGTTGGGGACAGTATACACAATATTTATATACCATAAATCAAGAAGAAGAACTATTAAGAATTGTTGATTTTTGGCAACCAATACCTGAAAATAAAAGCCCTCAGCGAAATGAACATTTTATTATTGGTGCAGAATATTGGATTTCAGAAGGAAATACATTTTCAATTGAATCTTATTATAAACCGTATTCTGTTATTTATGATTTAAATCCAAGAGTTGATTGGCTTGATATTGAAAATACACTTGGAATTGCAGGAACAGGAAAAGCATATGGTATCGAATTATTATATCGATTAAATAAAGGTAAGTTTTCAGGGTGGGTTAGTTATGCATATTCAAAAATGGAAAGAAAGATTGACTTGAATTCTGATGGCATTATTTGGGAAGAAAAAGAAATTTATCCGGCGAAATATGACAAACCTCATTCGTTTAATAGTGTTATCAGTTACAGGTTATCCCATAAAATGGATATTGGGTTTAGCTGTGTTTATGGTACAGGACAAACATATACACCCGTCATAGGAAAAACATATCAAGCAGGAACTGAATTATTTGGGAGTTTAGAATATCCATATCAATATTTTGGAAATATTTATGGAAGTAGAAATAGTGCACGATATCCACAATATTTTAGATTTGATGTAAGCCTTTCTTATGATAATAAATTATTTGGATTTGAAAATAAAATGAAAGTTCAAGTAATTAATGCCACAAATTATTACAATGTTCTATTATATAATTGGAATCACGAAGCATCACCATCAAAAGTAAAAGCGTATAGTATGTTTCCAATAATTTTAACCTTTGGAATGGAGTTTGAATTATAATGAAAAAAAAACTAAGTTTAATAATATCATTAATATTTATCTTTTTCTCATGTGAAAAAGAATTAGATATTAATGACTTTAGTGATGATTTCTCTTTTTATGAGCCTGAATTACGGATTGAAGCCATTATCTATCCTTCTCAAAATACTGCCCTCGTACGAGTTGATAAGTCTATTCGAATTGATGAAGCAGATTTATTTGATTGTATTGACAATGACTTAGACTGGAATTATTATTACTGTGTAGAAAATAATCAATCGTTCGAATCATCCGATGAATGTATAGATAATTGCGAAGGAGGAGATTCCTGCGAATTACATTTATATGCATGTAAAAACTTTGAAACAGAAGATTCAACTTCAAGCACACTTTTTACATTTCCAGATAAAATATCATGTATTGAAAATTGTCAATGGAGTTGTATCACAGATGATACTGGCACAGATGGTTTTTTAACTCCAGAAGAGGGGCTTGGACCCGGTTTTATACAACCAGATGATGATGGGTCAGAAAATAATGGATTACCTGATTGCAATGAACCTAATATTGATGAATACGATGAAATCCTACCGAATGTTCATGTAAAAGATTGTGAAATTAAAATGACGAATTCGGGTAATATTTGTAATTTTGTATATAATGAAAATGCTGGTGAGTTTTATGAATATAATGGAATGAAAATTAATTTTGATATTGAAGTTATTAATTATGGTGGATTTATTCCTGATTCATCATGTAGTGAATTTAATTTTAAAAATTATGAAACTGAGTACGAATTAATTATTGATTGTTCAGAAAATTCAGAATTTTCTCGATATGGATTAATTACAGCCACAGATATTATAAAAAAACCTCCGGTTGTGTTTCATCCAAATAAAACTGAAGATATCATTAATTGTACAAATTCAGAGGAAATCCATGAATGTTTATTATTGAACAGCCTTACTGAAAATGATACTTTAATCTTTCTTTCTGATTATATTCCTGATTTTAATGAACCATATACAAATCAACTAATTACACATGATGATATAATATTAACTTTACAAAATATGGATTTATTAGATACTAATCTTTTATTTGTTGGAAATAATGAGGCTAAACTATATTTTTCTGCTCTCTTTGAAACGAGTAAATTTCAGTCTGTACAATATTATTGGGATGAAATAATGGAAAAGTTTATTTATGTTCACGGGCATCCAGATGGAATTACTGATAGTGGTGAAAATTATTATGATGAGAATATATGTATTCTTTCGGAAGCTGTTGTGCCAGAACAAATACAGGGGAAATTTCGTTTTAAATATGATTTTTTTACATTTTCAAAAGGCTTTGAAAATTATTATTTTTTAGATCAACTAGATTTATCAGATCCAATAAGAACAAATATTAGAGATGAAAATGGCAATCCAGTGATGGGTGGTTTTGGTTCAATGGCATCTGATATAATTAATTTTGTTATTCTAACTCCCGATAATATTATTGACCTAATATTAACCCAAAATTAGTTTAATGATTTATCAAATGGAAGTATTGGAACTAAATCAATTATATCTTTATTTAAATCAACTTCTCCATCAATAAATTGAAGTAATACTTCATATCTTAGATTAATTTCAGGTAATTCTAATAATTTTTGTTTTTCTTCAGCAGGGATTGGCATTGCCATGCAGATTAAGTTTACTAACATTTCTAAAGAAATTTGAATATCTGAAAATAAATCAATGGGTAATGAATCATCAATATCAGTTAACAATTCAACAAAATTGTCCATTAAATTTTCACATTTTTCTCTCTCTAAACTCGTCGTAATAATCTCATTTAAAGGTGTTGTCGCTCCAATTCTATATTTATGAGTTTGGACTGTTTCATTAATTTGAACTTTTTCTATACCCATTAGCACAATTTTAAATTCACTATTTTTTTGTTTTTTATATTTTGCTAAATAACAAAGAGTTCCAATATCATAAATTGGTGGAGATCCTTCATAATTATTATTCCACCCTGATTTTAGAAGAGACATTATAATAAATCGGTCATTTTTTATTACATCTTCAATCATATCAATATATCGAGGTTCAAAAATAGTAAATTCATTTCCTGAATTTGGAAACATAACAAAATTGGGTAGAGGGAAAATTGGACAACTACCTGAGTAATTAATTAATAATTCATCTTTTAGAATCATATACTAACTTAATAATATCACCATCAATAATAATAGGAAATGTTTTAATAAAGCAATTAGGGTTTTCAATTGCCTGTCCTGTCTTTAATGAAAATTTCCATGAATGCCATATACAGGTAATAATCTCATCCTGAATTGGTCCATCTCCTAATGATGCACCTCTATGAGGACAACGATTATCAATTGCAAAGAACTCATTTTCAACTTTAAACACAGCAATTGGTGTTCCATCATGAATAATTATTTTTACTTTTTGTTCGTTAAATTCATTAATATTTGCAATTTTTACAGTGTACATAGGTGTATAAAATAAAAAAGGGATTTGCCTATTGGCAAACCCCTTTTAAAATAAACCAAAAAAAGATTTAACTTATTTCATCAAAATCATTTTGCGTGACATAAATAAGTCTTTTCCTTCAAGAGTATAAATATAAATACCAGCAGCAACTTCACTACCATATGTATCTACACCATTCCAATTTATTGAATGATGTCCAACATTCATTTGGCTATCCCAAAGTGTTTTAACTAATCTTCCTGATAAATCAAATACTTTAAGCGTAATAAATGTTTGTTCTGGAATTGAGAAATTAATAGTTGTAACAGGGTTGAATGGATTTGGATGGTTTTGATCCAATTCAAACACTGTTGGCATTTCAATTTCAGAAATTCCTAATGGATTACGATAAAGAGTTGCACATTCAGTCATATCTAAATAATATGT